>Ga0208980_10000249_pt1 | contig 28635 bp, 22 predicted proteins | sample WetSurMetagenome_3_FD_187993 | JGI IMG/M metagenome (GOLD analysis project Ga0208980, IMG submission 187993) | Wetland microbial communities from Twitchell Island in the Sacramento Delta, sample from surface sediment Aug2011 Site A1 Bulk (version 2) | ecosystem: Environmental > Aquatic > Marine...
TAGGTTCCTTCCTCCGGCGTCGTGCCGAGCCGCTGCATCATCTCGGCTTCGTCGACCTCGCGGCCCCAGTAGCCGAGCACGCTCTGCAGGGCGCAGGCACCGCAGGAGTACTCGGTTGTCTGACGGGTCTGCCGGATCAATCGGAAACGCCTCATGGCGCCCACCCTCCCGGGGTCGGTGGCTCAATGGCTGTCACAGCAGGATCTGCAGGAGCCCCGTCATCAGCTCCTCCAGCGGAATCATGGTCAGGACGAACGGGGCCACGGGTAGCAGGGTGATCACCCCGAGCTGCGGCCATGCGCCCGTCCGTGAAGCGCAGTCGTCAAGACGCTTGAAGTATAGACAGCGCCGCGCGCGGCTGCGGGGCGGTCACTCCAGCGGCCGCGCCGATCGTCTCCACGCGCCGGGGGTAACGCCGGTCCACCGTCGAAATGCGCGCACGAACGAGGCTGCCTCCGAATAGCCCAACGCGGCTGCGATGCGCGGGAGGGGGGCTGCCGCGTCCTCCAGGAGCTCGTTCGCGACCGCAAAACGGACGCGGTCGAGCACGTCCTGGAAGGTGGTCCTCTGATCCCGCAGTCGGCGGTTGAGCGTTCGCAGGTGCATCGCCAACACTTGGGCGACATCGGCGCCGGAGCCCTTGCCGTCAATCTTTGGAGACACCCCTGAATACTGTCTAGAAATGCCAATACCGTCCGACCGGTAGCCGTCTACACTGCATTGACATCCCGGTAGCCGGCCACGCCGCGCCAACACGTGCCCGCCCGCCAGCCCCTCGACTCGGTCACGCCGAGCAGAAACAGGAGATCCACGATGCACAACGCGCAGATGGGCAAGGCTTGGCGTGGCTTTTCCGGCGCCGTGTGGCAGCGCGACATCGACGTCCGCGACTTCATCGTCGCCAACGTGACGCCGTACACCGGCGGCCCCGAGTTTCTTGCCAAACCCACCCAGCGCACGCTCACGGTTTGGGACAAGCTCCAGCCGTACTTTCGGGAGGAGATCAAGAAAGGCGTGCTGGACGTGGATGCGTCTACGCCCGCCTCGCTGACCGCGTTCGGCCCAGGCTACATCGACCGGGACAATGAAGTGATCGTCGGTCTCCAGACCGACAAGCCGTTCAAGCGCGCAATCATGCCGACCGGTGGCTTTCGCATGGTCGAGGCCGGGTTGAAGGCCGCCGGCCGTGACGTCGACCCCACCGTGCGCGAGATCTTCACCAAGTACCGCAAGACCCACAACCAAGGCATTTTCGACCTGTACACGCCCGAGATCCTCGAGTGCCGGCGCTCCGGCATCATCACCGGTCTGCCGGATGCCTATGGCCGGGGCCGCATCATTGGCGACTATCGGCGCGTCGCCCTGTACGGCGTGGATCGCCTGATCGAGGCGAAGCAGGCGGAGCGGGCCGAGCTCGACGCCCGCTGGCCGTCGGAAGACGTGATGCGGCTGCGCGAGGAGATGGCGGACCAGCTACGCGCGCTCACCGACCTGAAGACCATGGCGAAGTCGTATGGCTACGACATTGGGAGGCGCGCGGAGAATGCCCGCGAGGCGGTGCAGTGGACCTACTTCGGCTACCTCGGCGCCATCAAGGAGATGAACGGCGCCGCGATGTCGCTCGGCCGGGTCTCGACCTTCTTCGACATCTTTATCCAGCGGGATCTCGCCGAGAAGGCATTGACCGAAGACGAGGCGCAGGAGCTGATCGACCAGTTCGTGATGAAGCTGCGCATCGTGCGCTTCCTGCGCACGCCCGAGTACGACGCGCTGTTCTCGGGCGACCCCTACTGGGCGACCGAGTGCGTCGGCGGCATGGCGCTCGACGGGCAGACGCTCGTGACGCGGTCGAGCTTCCGCATGCTGCACACCCTGACCAACCTCGGCCCGGCACCGGAGCCGAACATGACGGTGCTGTGGTCGAAGAACCTGCCGGACGCCTTCAAGCGCTACTGCATTGTCATAAGCCGCGACAGCTCGTCGGTCCAGTACGAGAACGACGATCTCATGTTGGAGAAATACGGCGACGACTACGGCATCGCCTGCTGCGTGTCGGCGATGCGCCTGGGCAAGCAGATGCAGTACTTCGGCGCCCGCGTCAACCTCGCCAAGTGCCTGCTGTACGCCATCAACGGTGGCCGCGACGAGATGAAGGGCAACCAGGTCGGCCCGGCTTACCGGCCCGTCGCGGGCGAGGTGCTCGACTACGACGACGTCGTGGCGAAGTTCGACGACATGATGGCCTGGCTGGCGCGCACCTACGTGCACGCCATGAACTGCATTCACTACTCGCACGACAAGTACAACTACGAGCGGCTGATGATGGCGCTGCACGACCGGGACATCCTGCGCACCATGGCCTTCGGCATCGCCGGCCTGTCGGTCGCCGCCGACAGTCTGTCCGCGATCAGGTACGCCAAGGTCAAGCCCATCCGCGACGAGACCGGTCTCGTCGTCGACTACGAGACGACGGGTGAATTCCCCGTGTTCGGGAACAACGATCCGCGCGTCGACGACATTGCCGCGGACCTGGTCAAGCGCTTCATGCACCACCTGCGGAACAACCCGGCCTACCGTGGCGCGACCCACACCCAGTCGATCCTGACCATCACCTCCAACGTCGTGTACGGCAAGCACACCGGCAACACCCCGGACGGACGCCGCACGGGGGAGCCGTTCGGTCCGGGCGCGAACCCGATGCACGGTCGCGACTCGCACGGCTGGCTGGCGTCGTGCCTGTCGGTTGCGCGCCTCCCCTACAACGACGCGCAGGACGGCATCAGCTACACGCTGTCGGTCGTCCCGACGGATAACCGGCAGGGCGAAGCCGAAGCCATCACGCGAGCCTCCGGCGCCTTGGATACATACTTCGGGGAGGGCGGGTTCCACATGAACTTCAACGTGCTCAACCGGGACACGCTGGTGGATGCGATGGAGAACCCCGACAAGTACCCGCAGCTCACGATCCGGGTCTCGGGGTACGCCGTGAACTTCGTCCGGCTCACCCGCGAGCAGCAGCTCGACGTCATCAACCGGACCTTCTTCCATGCCCAGATCTGAGACGGAGTTTCTCACCGTGGCGGCCGAGGTTCCTGCTGGCGGCCGCCACGATCTGCGCCACGACCTGTCACCCGATGCGCCGGAAACCGAAGGCTACAGCGAGGGCGAAGGCGCCTTTGGCTACGCCCACTCCTACGAGAGCGGGTCCCGCCTGGACGGGCCGGGCATCCGCATCACGCTGTTCGTTTCGGGTTGCCCGCTGCGCTGCCTGTACTGCCACAACCCGGACACCTGGCACCTCAAGCACGGCACGCGCGTGTCGCTCGAGCGGGTCGTCACCCGGCTGGGTCACTTCGCACCGGCCCTGCGTTCGATGAATGGCGGGCTGACCATTTCCGGCGGAGAGCCCCTCGTGCAGCCGGCGTTCACGCGGCGGATCTTCGGTGCGGCGAAAGGGTTCGGCCTGCACACCGCGCTCGACACCTCCGGCTTTCTGGGAGACCGCGCGAGCGACGAGTACCTGCAGAACGTCGACCTCGTCCTGCTCGACATCAAGTCGTGGGACCCGGAGACCTACCACAGGGTAACCAAGGTGGATGTGGCACCGACCCTGCGCTTCGCCGAGCGCCTCGCGGCGATGGGCAAGCCGATGTGGGTGCGCTACGTGCTCGTCCCGGGCCTGACCGACGACCCGGCGAACGTGGAGGGTGTGGCGCGGTTCGTCGCGCCGATGAAGAACGTGGAGTGGGTGGAGGTGCTGCCGTTCCACCAGCTCGGCGCGTTCAAGTGGAAGGAGCTCGGCCTCGACTATCAACTCACGGACACCCCGCCGGCATCCCCCGATCTCATCGCGCGGGTGCTCGGCCAGTTCCGCGACGCGGGCTGCAACGCCCGCTAGACATCCCGGGGAGGGGTCATGGAAGTCGTCCAGACGCTGCTCGAGCAGCAACCGCTGATGGCGCTCTTTCTTACGATCGCCATCGGTTATCTCGTGGGCGAGATCAACGTCAAGGGGTTCTCGCTCGGCGTGGGCGCAGTGCTCTTCGTCGCCCTCGCTGTGGGCTGGTTCGCGCCCAAGGCGGTGCCGGCGCCGATGGTCGGCACGCTCGGCCTGGCGCTGTTCCTGTATGCCGTGGGCGTGCAGTACGGCAAGCAATTCTTCGTCGGCCTGGTCAGCCCGGCTGGGCGCAGGGCGAACCTGATGGCGCTCACCGGCGTGCTCGCGGCGGGATTGGTCAGCATCCTGTTCGTGAAGCTGATGGGCCTAAACCTGGGGCACGCGCTCGGACTCTTCGCGGGCTCCGGCACCAGCACGCCGACCCTGCAGGCAGCCATCGCGACGCTCGGCAACGACGATCCGGCGGTCGGCTACTCGGTCGCCTATCCCTTCGGCGTGGCAGGACCGATCCTGTTCCTCTACATCTTCTTCATGGTCCTCAAGCCCAAAATCGAGGCGCCCGCGGGCGCCGGCCTTGAGCTGGGCGAGATCGCCCTGAGGAACCCCGAGCTGTTCGGCAGGACCCTCGGCGAGCTGATGAGCAGGCTTCCTGGCGACGTGCAGATCGTCGCCGTGCGCCGCACGGGTCGCAACGAGGTAGCCTCGCCCAACTTCGTCGTTGCCGAAGGGGACGTTCTGCTCCTCGCGAGCCCCAACAAGCAGCTCCTGGAAGAGCTGAGGGCGAAGCACGGTGAGGCCGCGCCTGGCGCCTTCACTGGCGATCGCAGCGACCTCGACTACCTGCGCGTCTTCGCGTCCAAGCCGAGCGTGGTCGGGCGGGCGCTCGGCGATATCACCCTGCCCGGGGAGCTCGGATCGACCGTCCTGCACGTGCGCCGCGGTGACAGTGACCTGCTGGCGCGGCCCGACCTCGTGCTCGAGTTCGGCGACCGCGTCGGCGTGTACGCCAACCGGAAGGATTTCCCGGCCATGCGCACGCTGTTCGGCGACTCGATCAAGGGCACTGCCGAGTTCAGCTACATCTCCATCGGCATCGGCATGGCGCTCGGGTTCCTGATCGGCGCGATCGCCATTCCGCTGCCCGGCATCGGCAAGCTGTCCGTCGGGCTGGCGGGCGTGCTGATCGTCGCGCTCGTCCTCGGCAAGCTGCGCCGCACTCGTGGCTTGAACTGGACCATCCCGCTCTCTGCCAACCTGGTGCTGCGCAACCTCGGACTCACGCTGTTCCTCGCCCAGGTCGGCATGGCCTCCGGCCCCAAGTTCGCCGCCACGGTCACCGAGACGGGGTTGCAGATGCTCGGCCTGGGGGCGGTCGTGCTGGTCGCGCTCGTCGTGCCGATCATGATCATCGGACTGTTCATCTATCGGATGCCCTACGACGAGGTGGCCGGCATCGTCGCGGGCGCCTGCGGCAATCCGGCGATCCTCGCCTACTCGAACAAGCTCGCCCCGACGGACCGGCCGGACCTTGGCTACGCCATGATCTTTCCGGGCATGACCATCGTGAAGATCCTGTTCGTGGACATCGTCCCTGCGCTGCTCTGACACCGGGCTGCCTGCCCGCGAAGCAACGCTGAAGGGCTTTGACACCGAAAGATCCATGGAGCCTGTGAAATGACCAAGTCGAAAGCCGAAGCCACAGGGACCGGCAAGTACGAGAAGCTGCTGGCCGCCTGCAGCAAGCTCGCTCCGGTAGCCACTGCGGTGGCGTATCCCTGTGAGGAATCCGCGCTGACGGCGGCGGTCGAGGCCGCGCAGGCGGGCCTGATCCAGCCGATCCTGGTCGGTCCGGCCGACACGCTGAGGACGATCGCCCGCCGCGCAAAGATCGACCTCGAGCCCTATGCCGTGGTGGACGCACCGGACAGCCGCGCCGCCGCCGCCAAGGCGGTCGAGCTGGTGCGCAAGGGCGAGGCCGAGATCCTGATGAAGGGTAGCCTGCACACCGACGACTTTCTTGGGGCGATCGTGGCGCGTGAGACGGGGCTGCGGACCGGGAGGCGGCTGAGCCACGTCTTCCTCATGGACGTGCCGACCTACCACAAGGTGCTCATCATCACCGACGCGGCCATCAACATCGCGCCGGGACTGGAGGACAAGGTCGACATCCTGCAGAACGCCATCGATCTCGCCATCGCCCTGGGTGTGGCGCAGCCCAAGGTGGCGATCCTGTCGGCGGTGGAAACGGTGACCAGCAAGATCCCGTCCACCATCGATGCCGCGGCGCTGTGCAAGATGGCGGATCGGGGCCAGATCCGCGGGGCGTTGCTGGACGGCCCGCTGGCCTTCGACAATGCCATCAGCAAGGCGGCGGCGAAGACGAAAGGCATCAAGTCCGAGGTGGCGGGGGATGCCGACATCCTGCTCGCGCCCGACCTGGAGGCCGGCAACATGCTCGCGAAGCAGCTGAGCTTCCTGGCCAATGCCGACAGTGCCGGCCTGGTGCTAGGGGCACGCGTGCCGGCGGTGCTCACCAGCCGTGCCGACTCGGTGCGGGCCCGCCTGGCCAGCGCTGCCGTCGCCGTGCGCCTGGCGCACGCGCGGCGGGCGGGCGCTGGGGGAGCGGCGTGAGCGGCGGCTCGATCCTGGTCGTCAACGCCGGGTCGTCGAGCCTGAAGTTCTCGCTGTTCCGCGTGGACGCGGCCGATGCCCTGCAGCTGGCCGTGCGCGGCCAGGTCGACGGCATCGGCACCCGGCCGAGCATGAAGGTCAAGGACGACGCGGGTGCCACGCTGTTGGAACGCGACCTGGAGGTCGCCGAGGCGCGCGAGGTGAAGGACGCCATCGCCCTGGCGGGTGCCTGGCTGCGCGAGCGGTTCGGCGGCGACCCGCTGCTCGCCGTCGGTCACCGCGTGGTGCACGGCGGCGCCGACTATTCGCGCCCGGTCCTGGTCGATCAGGCGGTCTACGACGCGCTGGAACGCCTGATCCCGCTCGCCCCCCTGCACCAGCCGCACAACCTGGCGGCGATCCGCGCATTGCGCGAGTCACGGCCAGGGCTCCCTCAGATCGCCTGCTTCGACACGGCCTTTCATCGCACGCACTCGCAGCTCGACGACCTGTACGCGCTTCCCTTCGAGTACTACGAGGCGGGGGTACGGCGCTACGGGTTTCACGGTCTTTCCTACGAGTACATTGCCGCCACACTGCCGCAGATTGCGCCCGATCTCGCGATCGGGCGGGTGATCGTGGCGCACCTGGGCAGCGGCGCGAGCCTGTGCGCGCTGCGCGCCGGGCAGAGCCAGCACTCGACCATGGGGTTCTCGCCGCTCGACGGCATTCCGATGGGCACCCGCCCTGGCGGCGTCGACCCCGGTGTGCTGCTCCACCTGGTCGCTCAGCGTGGCATGACGCCCGCGGCGCTGGAGAGGCTGCTCTACAAGGAATCGGGCCTGCTCGGGTTGTCGGGCGTCAGCAACGACATGCGGCTGCTGCTCGAGAGCAGCGAACCGCGTGCGCGGCTGGCCGTCGACTATTTTGTGCACTACGTCGCCAAGGAGATCGGGGCGCTAGCGGCGGTACTCGGCGGACTGGACGGCCTGGTGCTCACCGCCGGCATCGGCGAGAACTCGCCGGCGATACGCGCCCGCATCCTGGCCGCCTGCGAGTGGCTCGGGGTCGAGCTCGACGTCGATGCCAACGCGCGTGGCGGCCCCTGCATCTCGGCAGCCGGCAGCGCGGTCTCGGCCTGGGTCGTGCCGACCAACGAGGAGCTGATGATCGCGCGGCACACGCAGCGGCTGGTGGCGTGATCGGCGCGACGGTCTGCGTCGAGAGCGGTCAGCGACGAACGCACAGGAAGTGGCAGCCCCAGGGTGGCAGAGCGACGTACAGGGCGCCATCGCGCATCTCGTCGCCGCTCCGCTCGTAGGTCTCGCCCGACAGAGCGTCTTCCAGCCGCCAGGTCCTACCCCGCAGGTCGTCCCAGGGCGCCTGCACGTGCGCCTCGGACGGCTGCGCGGACAGGTTGACGACGATGAGGAAGCGCTCGCCGCCTCCCTCCAGGCACCACGCCAGGACGTTCCGGTAGGCGTCGTTGCCGGCCCATCCGCTGCGCTCGCAGAGCCGCCACCGGCCGTTGCGAAAGGCAGGGCGATCCAATTCGCGCAGCAGCCTGCGGTAGAAGGTCTCGAGGTCGGCGTCGACCGGCTCCTGCGGGCGCCGGCCGAGGAACACCGGCACGCGCACCCTGCGCCCCTCCAGCTGACCTTCGTGGACCAGGCGCGCACCTGCGACGGTGAGTGAGACGATGGCCGCGGCGCGTTCTTTCTCGGGCGTGAAGGTCGCGGCGGCCCTCGGCTCGTCGTGGTTCTCGATGAAACGGACCAGCCGCTCCTGGTAGTCGGTATCGGCCAGGAGGTGCAGGCGGACGCCATCTGCGTCGCCGTGAGCCAGCCGATCGTAGAGGCGCTTGTCGTAGCAGTAGTCGAACCCCTGTTGCTGCAGCTCCCACTCCAGGTCCCAGTAGGCCTCGGCGACGAAGAGGAACTCCGGCCAGCGGTTCTTGATCGCCGGAATCGCCGTGCGCCAGTAGTCCTCCGCTGGCCGTTCGCCCGCCCGCTGGCCCCAGGTCCGCTCGAAGACGGCATTGAGCAGGAGCATGGCCATGTCGCAGCGGATGCCATCGCACTGCACCGCAATCGACGCGATCGTGTCCACGGCGGCCGCGCGCAGCCCGGCGTCGAAGGCGTTGAGCTGCAGCACGTCCTGCCAGGCGGGGAAGTAGGGGTCGCGTCCGCAGGCGAAGACGTCGCCGCCGGCCTCGCGGAACGCGGCCGGATCGGCGGCGAGATCGTCCCGACTGCCACGGATGAAATACTCGGGGTGCTCGCGGACCCAGGGGTGGTCCGGCGCCACGTGGTTCGGGACGAAGTCGAGGAGTAGGCGCAGCCCCCGCTCCCGCAGCATCCGCCGCGCGGTGGCGAGACCTTCCGGTCCGCCGAGCCGGTGGTCCACGACGTAGCTTCGCACGCAGTACGGCGAGCCGACGACGTCGTCGGGCGCGAGGTCGGGAAGGGCGCGGCGGAAGTCGGCCACGAGCCCCTCGTCGCGCAGCGCGACCTCGATGCCTGCGGGGCTCCGCTCCCAGACGCCCATGAGCCAGATGGCGTCGATACCGAGCTCGGCCAAGGCGTCCCACTCGCCGGGCGGCACGCTGCCCAGACCGAGCCTGCGGTCGTGGCGCGCGCTCAGCTCGTTCAGCCAGACCCAGGTGTTGATCTCGTAGATGACCGGGCTCTTGGACCAGGGCTGCATGTCGTCACCTCCGCAGACGAAACCGTCCAGCGGCAAGGAGTGGGGGAGCGATCACAGCGGCGGCCGGTAGGGACGGTCGCGGAAGTCCAGCCGGTCGGGGCGTGCGTCGAAGGTACCGGTGCTGAAGCCGGTCACCTCGGCCTCGGTGTCGCGCTTCCTTCTCGTCGTCTGTGCTGGCATCGGCACGACCGTTCAGGCGTCGGTGCCGGCTGCGCGGCGCATGGCAAGCCGCTCGGCGTCCACGCCGAGCAGCACCTCCTTCGTCAGCAGGGCCTGGCCCTGGATCACGCGCGCGACGCAGCCGGTCCACCCCGTCTGGTGGCTCGCGCCGATGCCGTGCCCGTCGTCGCCGTGGAAGTACTCGTAGAACAGGACGAGATCGCGCCAGTGTGGGTCGGTCTGAAACTTTGCGCAGTCGCCGTAGACTGCCCGCCGCCCGTCATCGTCGCGGACGAACAGGTGGACCAGGCGCTCCGCCAGCTCCTGCGCGACCTCGAGCAGCGTGCACTGGCGGCCCGAGCCGCTCGGGCACTCCACCGTGAAGTCATCGCCGTAGTAGGCGTAGAGCCGCAGGAGGGCCGTCCATAGCAGGAAGTTGACCGGCATCCACACCGGCCCGCGCCAGTTGGAGTTGCCGCCGAACATGCCCGAGTCCGAGTCGCCGGGGACATAGCCGACCCGGAACTCCTGGCCGGCGTGATGGAAGACGAACGGGTGGTCCCGGTGGTGGCGCGAGAGTGCGCGGATGCCGTAGGGGCTCAGGAATTCCTCCTCGTCGAGCATGCGCTGCAGGATGCGGCGGAGCTTTTCCTGGTTCACGATCGAGATCAGCCGCCGGCCCGCTACCCCGGGCGTGGCGGGCATGTGCACGTTCGCGGCCAGCTCCGGGTGGCGGGTGAGAAAGGTGCGGGCGAAGGCGCGGAACGTCGGCAGCCGCTCGAGGATGTCCTCCTCGAAGATCGCGACCGCCGCCAGCGGCAGCAGGCCCACCATCGAGCGTACTTTGAGCCGCATGGCGTTGCCGTCGGGCAGCCGAAGCACGTCGTAGAAGAAGCCGTCCGTCTCGTCCCACATCTCGTCGTGGTGCTCGCCCACCCGGTCCATCGCGCCGGCAATCCACATCGTGTGCTGAAAGAACTTGCAGACGAACTCCTCGTAGAGCGGATCGTGCAGGGCGAGCTCCACCGCGATGCGCAGCATCTGCTGGCTGTAGAAGACCATCCAGGCCGTGCCGTCCGCCTGCTCGAGGTGGCCGCCAGTCGGCAGCGGCGAGCTGCGGTCGAAGACGCCGATGTTGTCGAGTCCGAGGAATCCCCCCTCGAACACGTTGTTGCCGGAGCGGTCCTTGCGGTTCACCCACCAGGTGAAGTTCACCAGCAGCTTCGAGAAGGCGTACTTGAGGAAGTCGACGTCGCCCTTGCCGTCGTTGCGCTCCTTGTCGAGCAGGTAGATCTGCATCGTCGCGAAGGCGTGCACCGGTGGGTTGACGTCGCCGAAGTTCCACTCGTAGGCCGGGATCTGGCCGTTCGGGTGGAGGTAGTCGTTGCGCAGCATCAGGTCGAGCTGGGTCTTGGCGAAGTCGTGGTCGACGACGCCGAATGTCAGCATGTGGAAGGCCAGGTCCCAGGCTGCGAACCACGGGTACTCCCACTTGTCGGGCATCGAGATGATGTCGTCGTTGTACATGTGGAACCACTCGCCATTGCGCACGCGATTGCGCTGCTCCGGGGACGAGCCCGGCCCGACGCCGTGTTCCTCCAGCCAGGTGTCGACGTCGTAGTAGAAGTACTGCTTGGTCCAGAGCATGCCTGCGAGCGCCTGGCGCATGACGTTGGCGCGGTCGGCGTCCGCCTGCACCTCGGGCGGTGTGATGTCCTCGTAGAAGGCGTCGGCCTCGGCAAGGCGCAGGCCGAACACGCGGTCGAAGTCGGCGAAGGGCTTGCCACCCTTGACCGGCGCCGCGCGCGTCAGGCGCAGACGGACGACTTTGCTGGTATTCGGCCCAATCGACAGGGTGTGATGGGCCGCCACCTTGGTGCCCGCCAGGGCAGGGTTGACGGCGCCGGCCCTGCCGTGGACCAGGAGGTCGTTGATGCCGTCCTTGACGAAGGGGCCGGCGTTCGGGGAGCCGAAGAGGCGGGCGTGGTTGGTCTCGTTGTCGGTGAAGAGCCAGGGGGCCTTCGCCTCGGTGTAGAGGTAGTAGTCCTCGAGCGACTCCTGGAACAGCGGGTCGGTGTGGTGGGCCCGCACGACGCTGCCTGCGGTCCCGCCGATCGCCTCGATGACCGGCTTCGAGCCGCCGCCCTTCCACGACCAGGTATTGCGGAACCACAGGGTCGGCAGCAGGTGCAGCGTCGCCGCCTCGGGGCCACGGTTGTGCACCGTGATCCGGACCAGCACGTCTTCCGGTGCGGCCTTGGCGTACTCGACGACGACGTCGAAGTAGCGGTCCTGGTCGAAGATGCCGGTGTCGAGTAGCTCGTACTCGGGCTCGTGGCGGCCGCGACGGCGGTTGCCCTCGATGAGGTCCACGTACGGGAAGGCGGCCTGCGGGTACTTGTACAGGTACCGCATGTACGAGTGGGTGGGTGTGGAGTCGAGGTAGAAGTAGTACTCCTTGACGTCCTCGCCGTGGTTGCCCTCGCTGTTGGTGAGGCCGAACAGCCGCTCCTTCAGGATCGGGTCGCGGCCGTTCCAGAGCGCGAGCGCGAAGCACAGCACCTGGTGGTCGTCGCAGATGCCGCCGAGCCCGTCCTCGCCCCAGCGGTAGGCGCGGGACCGCGCCTGGTCGTGCGAGAAGTAGTTCCAGGCGTCGCCGTTGTCGCTGTAGTCCTCGCGCACGGTCCCCCATTGGCGCTCGGAGAGGTAGGGTCCCCACTTCTTCCATGCTGCGGTCCGGTCGCGAGCTTCCCTGAGCCTCTTCTGCTCCGCGTTCACGTCGGATCCCCCTCTGTTCGGTAGCTGCTTCAGACTAGACCATGGCGTCGGGTACCGCTTCCCCGGCGAGCCTCGTAGTCCGGGACATCGACAAGTTGACAACGACCAGCCGTCTGCGGCGAGACTAGACAAGTTACCCGATCTTCTGCCTACCCAGCCGGAGCTCCGAATGAATCAGACAAACACTGCGCTTGGCGACCTGGACGGGACCGTGCTAGCCCTCGCGCGCGAGCTCGCTCGCGCGGAGGCCCGCTGCGTCGTGCTCGCCGGCGCGCGCCGGCGATCGCTCGCCGCCGTCGTTCTCGCGGCTGCGGTTGGTTTCGGGATGGGCGCCTACGTCGTCGCTCCCGCGACCGCCCAGCCCCAGCCTGTGGGTGTGGCGACTGTCCAGACGCCTGCTGCTGCGCCACCACAGACGCGCGATCAGCTGATGGCGATGTTGCCTCCGGAGGATCGCGCCCGGCTGCAGGAATTCGAGCAGAGGGTTTCCTGGGTGAGCCGGTACACGCGCTCATCACCCGATTTCGACGCCGGCGCGGCCATCGCACTGTTCCTCGGCGAGATCGTCAAGTCGATGGAATCCGTGCCGCGGATGAACTCCGAGATGCAGGCGATGAATGCGAAGATGAACGCACTGCCGTTCCTGGCCAACGAGGTCGCCGGCATGAACGCGAAGATGGGCGTGATGACGGCCGACATGGATTCCACCATGGGCCGGGCTGGTCGCATGATGCCCTGGGGCTGGTGAAGACGGGCCGAGCTGACCAGAGGAGCCGACCCGATGAACCGACTGCAGTGCCTGCTTGCCGTCATCGTCGCCGCGTTCCCGGCCGTTGCCTATGCCCTCGATCCCGGTACGGCCCGCGGCGATCTGATGGTCGACGGCGACGAGGTCGCGCTGACCCACTCCTACGCGCTGCGCCAGGACAACGCCGAAGGACTGATGGATGGTCCCGAGCTTCGCATTCTGCTTTCCGACCGCGAGCTTTCCACCGATCTCCTCGCAGGTCCCGTCCTCGGCGAGCTGGACCGGCTCGCACGACAGGGGGGCGTGAAGGGTGTGCTGCTACGGGTCGAGACGGTCCGGCGTCCCGAGTCGGTCCACGGCACCATCCTGCACGTGCCGCGCGACCCGCGTATGTCGCTTCCGTTCTTCACGAAGTCCGGCAACGGCGCGGGCTTCAAGCGCTTCGAGCTTGGCGACAACCGAGTGGTGGGGGAGGTCGAGGAGGCGCCGGACAACCAGCCGGCCTTCGCCGACGCGCCGGCGTACGGCTACCGGGCCTCCTTCAGCGCGCCGATCTTCGAGGACCGCAAGGTCACCGCGGTGCTGAAGGGCAAGGAGGCGCGGCAGAGCGCACCCGCCAAGGCCTTCCTGGCCTTCGAGAAGGTGCTGCGGGAGGGTGATCTCGCGAAGATTCAGGCCGCGGTCGCGCCCGGGCGATGGAAGGAAACCGAGCAGTACGTTGCGCAGGTCGGCGAGGCGCAGTTCAAGGCCGAGGTGCGGGAGATGGTGCCGCCCACGGCGACGCGGGAGAAGCAGATCGAGCGGGTCGTGGTACGCGAAGACCGGGCCACCGTGATCTACAAGGAGGCCGGCGCCAAGGGCTTCGCGTTGCTGGTGAAGGACGGCGGCGTGTGGAAGATCGCCGGCTGACGCACCGCGGACGGTATACGCCGCAGTCCGGGCGAGGCTCGGGCCCATGGTTCGCATTGGTGGTGGGCTAGCGTGCTGCGCGTCGCAGGCCAGGCAGCACCGGCATGAGCCCCGCGACTGGCCCATCGCCCGATCCCTTGCCGGGCAGGGTCGCGCGTCCCGCCAGGGCGACTGCCGGCAAGGGGTGGCTGCGCTGGCTGCCCGGGTTGCGGACCGTTCGCGATTACCAGGTGGCATGGCTGCGCCACGATCTCGCGGCCGGCCTCGTGCTGGCGACGATGCTCGTTCCGGTCGGCATCGCCTATGCGGTCGCGTCCGGCGTGCCGGGCATCTACGGGCTCTACGCCACCATCGTTCCGCTGCTGGCATATGCATTGTTCGGTCCCAGCCGGATCCTGGTGCTGGGACCTGATTCGGCCCTCGCGGCGGTAATACTCGCCGTCGTCGTGCCGCTGTCCGCCGGCGACCCGCTGCGCGCGGTCGCCCTGGCCGGAATGATGGCGGTGGTGTCGGGGTTGCTATGCATCCTGGCGGGACTCGCGCGGCTGGGCTTCGTGACCGAGCTGCTCTCCAAGCCGATCCGTTACGGCTACATGAACGGCATGGCGCTGACCGTGCTGATCAGCCAGCTGCCCAAGCTCTTCGGGTTCTCGGTCGAGGGCGAGGGTCCGTTGCGCACCCTGGCGGCATTCGCCGAAGCGGTCCTCGCCGGGCGGACGAACTGGGCGGCGCTGGCAGTCGGCGCAGGGACGCTGGCGATCATTCTCGTGCTGAAGGGCAGCAGGCGCGTGCCGGGGATCCTGGTGGCCGTGGTGGCGGCGACCGTCGTGGTCGGGCTGCTGGATCTTCCGGCGCGTGCCGGCGTGTCGGTGCTCGGACCGCTCCCCCAAGGCCTGCCGGCGTTCGTGGTCCCGTGGCTCACCTACGACGACATTGTCCCTGTCCTGCTCGGTGGTGCCGCTGTTGCCCTGGTGTCCTTCGCGGACACGAGCGTGCTGTCGCGCGCCTATGCCGCACGCACCAACAGCTATGTGGACCCCAACCAGGAAATGGTCGGTCTCGGCGCCGCGAACCTCGCGGCAGGGTTCTTCCAGGGGTTTCCGATCAGCAGCAGCGCGTCGCGAACCCCCGTGGCCGAGGTGGCGGGCGCGAGGACCCAGCTGGCCGGAGTCGTCGGTGCAATGGCGGTCGCCGCGCTGCTGCTGGTGGCGCCGGATCTTCTCGCGAGCCTGCCGACGAGCGCGTTGGCCGCGGTCGTGATCGCCGCCGTGATCGGCCTGATCGAGGTCAGCGACCTGCGTCGCATCTATCGCATCCAGCGCTGGGAATTCTGGCTGTCGATCGTCTGCCTCGCCGGCGTGGCGATCCTCGGGGCGATACCGGGCATCGGTCTGGCGATCGTCATAGCCGTCATCGAGTTCCTTTGGGATGGCTGGCGCCCGCACTCCGCCGTGCTCGGGCGCGTCGACGGCATCAAGGGCTACCACGACGTCACGCGCTACCCGGAGGCCCGGCTCATCCCCGGGCTCGTGCTGTTCCGCTGGGACGCGCCGCTGTTCTTCGCCAATGCCGAGCTGTTCCACGACCGGGTGCTCGACGCCGTCGCGGCGTCGCCGACGCCGGTGCGCTGGCTGGTCGTCGCCGCCGAGCCCGTGACGAGCGTCGACGTCACCGCGGCGGACATGCTGGCCGATCTGGACGAGACGCTGAGGGAGGCCGGCATCGAGCTCTGCTTCGCTGAGATGAAGGACCCCGTGAAGGACAAGCTCAAGCGATTCGGTCTGTTTGCGCGGCTCGGCGAGGAGACCTTCTTCCCGACCCTCGGTACGGCCGTCGACGGCTATCTCGCAGCGCACCCGGTGGAATGGGTGGATTGACGTGCACGCGCAGCGTGGCCGTTGACGGCGCAGGCCCCATCCGCTGTCGGACTGCGGCGGCACGCGTCCGCGACGGGGAGGGTAGGGTGTCGGCGAGCATCTCGGCGCCCCCGCGCCCGGCATGCCGCCCACGGTAGCAGTAGCTGGCCTCCCGCCCCGCCTGGCGCGAGAATCGGTTGCGTGGTCGCGTCGCCGTCGTGCGACGCCGCTGTCCCGAAGCCAGGACGCTCGCCGTGAACCAGACTGCCGATCCCGCTGCCGGCGAAGGCGCGTCAATGATGCGATGGCTCCGGCGCCTGCTGCCCGTCGCGTTGATCGTCGTCGTCCTGCTCCTGACGTGGGAGCAGGTCGTCGACATCGACCTGCACGTCCTGCGCGCGCGAATCCGGGACGTGCCCGCGCCCGTGCTGCTGCTGCTCCAGGGGCTGGCACTGCTCGCGGTGCTGGCGATGGGCCTCTATGACGGGATCGCGCAGCGTTGGCTGGGGACGACTCTGACCACGCGTCAGCTGCTGCGCTTCAGCTGGATCGCCAACAGCTTCAACAACTTCATCGGGCTGTCCGGCCTGGCGGGGTCGGGCGTGCGGATGCTGCTGCTGACGCGCGAGGGCATCACCGCGCAGAGGGCCGGCGTGTTCGCGGGGCTCATTCTGATGGCGGTCCCGCTGGGTCTTTCCGTGCTCGTGCTGCTGGCCCTGCCGGATACCCTTGGCGGCCGGCTCGACCCACTGGTTCCGCGATCGATCGCGGTGGCCATCCTGGTGGCTTTCTTTCTCTATCTGCCTGTGTTCCTCCTGCTGTCGCGCAGCCGGCGGCTGCTGCACCGCGTGCTCCCCGACGCGCCGGCCCTTGGGCTGGGGCGAGGCCTGCTGCTTGTGGCGGTGTCGGTGGCGGATTGGCTGCTCGCGATCGGTGTCGCCTGGGCGTGTGTCGGCGCGGCCGGGGTGTCGGTCGAGCCCGGTGCATTCGTCACCGCGTTCGCGCTGGCCGCGGCACTCGGCATCCTGAGTCTGCTGCCCGGTGGTATCGGCGTCTTCGACGGCACGCTGCTGTACCTGCTCACGGGCGCCGGTCAGGGTGCGGAGGGCGTGGTGTCCGGCATCCTGCTGTACCGAATCAGCTACTTCGTCGTCCCCTGGATCATCGGGGTGTACCTAGGGGTCGACCTGCTGCGGCTGGGCGAGCGCTCCCCACTGCGGCGCCTGGGACTGCAGTGGCAAGACAGCCTGCTGGCCGCCCTGGTGCGGCTGCCGATGCGGTTCCTGGCGAACGTCGGCGTGCGGCTGCTCAGCTATCTGACTCTGGCGACAGGGTTCGTGCTGCTGGTCTCGGCGGCGACCCCGGCCATCGAGTCACGTTTCGAGGCGCTGAACGCCGTCATCCCGCTGGCCGCACTGGAGGCCTCCCACGCCCTCTCGGTCGTCGTCGGCGTGATGCTCGTGGCCGTCTCGCGCGGGATCGCGGACCAGGTCCGGGACGCCTACCGCTTGGCGATGGCGATGTTGCTGACCGGCGTGCTGCTGAGTCTCCTCAAGGGCATCGATTTCGAGGAGGCGGCGCTGCTCTCTCTCGCTGCGCTGGTGCTCTGGCTGAGCCGCAGGAGCTTCTACCGGCTGAGCTACCCGCTGCACAGCCGGCGCAGCCTCTACTGGCTGTTCGCCTTGCTCGTGGGCGTCGCGGGCTATGCGGCGCTCGGGCACTGGGTCCACGAGATCGACGACATCGCGGATCCGGGGCTCTGGCTGTCCTTCGACCCGCAGGGGCACGACAGCCGGTTCGTGCGGTCGCTGCCCTTCGCTGTCCTCGCGGCCACGGGGGCGCTCGCCTGGTCGTTCTTCCGCATGCCGCGGCCGTCCTGCGCACCGCCCGATGCTGAGGACCTCGAGAAGGCGCGGCGCTTCCTCGACCGGCACCCGGTGCACGGCTTCGCCCATCTGGTCTTCATGCGGGACAAGTGTCTGTTCTACGGGGCCAACGGGGCGGCCCTGATCCAGTACGCGCGCATCCGCGACCGGCTCGTCGCGCTCGGCGATCCGATGGGCTCGACCCATTCATTCAGGGCGTGCGTCAGCGAGTTCAGGCAGATGGCCGACATGCACGACCTCGTGCCCGTCTTCTATGAGGTGGCTGAGCACAACCTGCATCACTACCACGATGTCGGCTTCTCGCTTTTCAAGATCGGCGAGATGGCGATGGTGCGCACGGCAGACTTCTCTCTCGCCGGGCGGCGTGGCGAATCGCTGCGGCATGGCGTCAACCGGGCCCGCCGCGAGTCGGTCACGGTCGAGATCCTGCCGCAGCCCTTGGACGAGGTGCTCTGGGGCGAGCTGCGGGCGATATCGGACAAATGGCTCGCGACGCGAGGGTCCGCCGAGAAAGGCTTCTCGCTCGGCCGCTGGGACCGTGACTATCTCGCCAGTTCGCCGATGGTCGTGGCGCGCTGGCAGGGAAGGGTGGTCGCCTTCGCCAACCTGATGCCCGCTTACGGCGGCGGTGAGCTCAGCGTCGACCTGATGCGTCAGGCCGATGACGCACCGACGGGAACGATGGACCTGCTGTTCGTGACGCTGATCGAGCACGCGCGGGCGCAGGGAGTGCCGTTGTTCAACCTGGGGATGGCGCCGCTGAGTGGGGTGGGGCAGTGCCGCTTCGCCCGCCGGCAGGAGCGACTCGCGCGCTTCGCCTTCGATTACGGCAGCCGCCTCTACAATTACAAGGGCCTAAGGGCCTTCAAGGAGAAGTTCAACCCGACGTGGGAGGGGCGCTACATCGCCTACCCGGTGCTGACGCCGCTGCCGCCGCTGCTGGTCGATGTCGCCGCGTTGATTGCTGGCGGCTACCGGAGCCTGCTGTGGCCAGGCGAACGATGAACGCGCTGCGACGATTTGCGCTGATGGCGGCGCTGCTCTGCGGGCCGGTCTTGGCCGCCGTGACGGAGCAGTCGGCCCGCTACTGGCGTGTCGGCGAGCTGGCGCTCTACGTGCCTGCCGGCAAGGCGGGGCAGGTCGTCCTGTTGATCTCCGGCGCCAAGGGGTGGCAGGAGCGCGAGACGGCCGCCGCGCGGGAGCTCGCGGCCGGTGGCACCCTGGTGATCGGCATAGACGGGCCCGCGTATCTCGATCTGGTGAGCGACCGCCACGACAAGCGCAACGACAGCTGTGTCTCTTTCGCCGACGACTTCGACGCGGTGGCGCGATTCGTCGAGAAGGAGACAGGCGTCGCCGACTATGTCCAACCCGTGCTCGTCGGGCTGGAAGATGGCGCGGCCCTGGCGCACGCGGTGCTCGCGCAGGCGCCGCCGAGGACGTTTCGCGGCGGGATCGGCGTCGGCTTCTGCCCGACGCTGGCGTTCTCCCGGCCCCTGTGTCCGGGCAATGCCTTGCGTGCCGATGCGCCGGTGTCCGGCACGGTGAGGCTTCGTCCGACCGAGGGCCTCGCCAGCCCCTGGGTGTCGATCCCCCAGGACGGGCAGGCCCGATGCGCTCCCGGCGCCTCGTCCGACTTCGCCCAGGGCGCCGTCATCGCTCCGGTGCCTGCCGGCGCCCCAAGAGCGTCCGCGGCGGACTCGATGCACCCCGCGGGCTCGCTGATCGACGCGGTCACAGCCCTCTCGTTGCCGGTGGTACAGGAGTCTGACGCCCGGACCGGCTCGGTGGACGATCTCCCGCTCGTCGAAGTGCCCGCGACGAGCGGGTCACCCGCCACCGACCTGCTGGCCGTGCTGGTCACCGGCGACGGTGGCTGGGCCGGCATCGACAAGAGCATCGGGCGCTACCTGTCGGAACGCGGAATCCCGGTGATCGGTGTCGACTCCCTGCGGTACTTCTGGGCGAAGAAGACACCGACGATCGTCGCTGCAGACCTCGAGGGCGTGCTGCGGCGCTATCTGACCCGCTGGGGAAAGCGGCGGGTCCTGCTGATTGGCTACTCGCTCGGCGCCGAGGGCGCGTTGTTCATGGCCGACGGCCTGCCGCCGGACCTCAAGCGGCGCCTCGCGCTGCTGGCGATGCTGGGGCCGGAGCCGGACACCGACCTCGAGGTGCACGTCGGCGAATGGATCGGCCTGAGCGACGAAGGGGACTATCCCCTCGCTCCCGTTGCCGCCCGCCTCGGCGCGGTGCCCTTGCTGTGCGTCTACAGCGCGCGCGAGAAGGCGAACAGCCTCTGTCCACAGCTCGGGAATGCGACGGTGGTGCCTCTGCCGGGCAACCACCACTTCGACGACGATTACCAGCGTGTCGGCGCAACCATCCTGGAGCACGTCAGATAGGGACTCGACTTTCCGAGGTCGGACCCTGTCTGATGCGCCGCCGCCGGATGCCGGCCAGGTTCGGCAGGTCGGGCTGATGATCGCCGATCAGCAGATTGGAGCCGTTGCCTTGACGGTGCGTGGGGTCTTGCCAACGCGCATCGTTCCCTCCCTCCGGGCAACAGCTCACAATGTGCAGGGCAAGGCTCCGCGGCACGCCCGAGTCGCGGGGGAATTGGCGATGAGAGGGTGGTCGCCCACGCGAATCTCTGCTGATCGGACGTTTCATGCGCCTGCTGGTCATTGAAGACGACGAGAAGATCGCGTCCTTCGTGGTCAAGGGCTTGAAGCAGGCCGGCCACGCGGTGGACTGGGCATCCGACGGGGAGAGCGGCCTGGCGCGCCTGCTGCGCGAGGTCTACGACGCCGCGGTGGTCGACATCATGCTGCCTTTCCGCGACGGGCTCGCCGTGGTGCAGAGCGCGCGGCGCAGCGGTATCGCCACGCCCATCATCTTCCTGTCTGCGAGGGGCGAGGTGGACGACCGCGTCCGGGGCCTGCAGGCCGGCGCCGACGATTACCTGGTAAAGCCATTCGCCTTCTCGGAGCTTCTGGCCCGACTCCAAGCGCTGGTCAGGCGCGCCGCCGGCACGAGCGAGCCCGTCAGGCTGGTCGCGGGCGACCTCGAGATGGACGTGATGAAGCGCCGCGTGACCCGTTCCGGGCGGGAGATCACGCTGCAGCCGCGGGAGTTCGCCCTGCTGGAGTATCTGCTGCGGCAGCAGGACACCGTCGTGTCCAAGATCTCGCTGATGGAGCACGTCTGGGACTACAGCTTCGACCCCGAGACCAGCGTGGTGGAGACCACCGTGAGCCGCCTGCGCACCAAGCTCAACGAGGGTCGATCGGCAGAGGCGGACCTCATTCAGACCGTGCGCGGCATCGGCTATGTCCTCACGGCGAAACGGCACTGACGGCCGGCGCTCGGTCGCCCTCAAGCTGGCGCTCTTCTACGCGCTGTTCTTCGGCCTGGCATCGGGGGGTAGCGGCGCGCTGCTCTACCACCTCGTGCGTGGCCACGTCATCGGCGAGATCGACCAGGACATGGGCCGACAGGCGGCGGAGTTGACGCGCACGCTGGCCGACGAGGGACTGGACGCTCTCGGGCGGGACATCACGGCGACCGTAGAAGCCGGCGGTAAGGACGACTATTTCATTCGGCTGCTGGACGCGGCGGGCGGCGTCGTCCTGACCTCGGACACCTCAGGCTGGCCCCAACTGCCGGCCTATCGGCCCGAGGTCAGCCCGTCCGCGCGCTCGGCGCTCGGCATGCTCGAGCTTCCCGATGCCCGCGGGCGGGCGCGCGTCCTCACCGTCCCTCTGGGCGAGGACCGGTATCTGCAGCTGGGCGCCTCACTCGCCGACAGCGATGCTTTCTTGAGCCATGTCGAGCACTACGGCCTCATTGTCCTCGCCACCCTGCTCACGCTGGGCTCCCTGGTCGGGTGGGGCCTCGCCCGCGAGGCGATGGCAGGTGTCGAGTCCGTCACGCGCGCCGCCGAACGCATCGCCGACGGCCACTTTTCCGATCGCGTCGACGCTGCCGGGCACGGGCGCGAGATCGACGACCTCGTGATCACGTTCAATCGCATGGCGGAGCGGGTGCAGAGCGTGATGCAGGAGATGCGGCAGGTGAACGACAACATCGCCCACGACCTGCGCAGCCCGCTCACCCGGATTCGCGGGCTTGCGGAGGCGGCGGTGATGGACCGCACCCTTTGTGGCGAGGGTGCGGAGATGGCCGGGAGCATCGTCGAGGAGTGCGACCGCCTGATGCAGCTGATCAACACGCTGCTCGACATCGCGGAAACCGAAGCAGGCGTGCGGGTACTACGCCTGGAAGACGTGGACCTGGCGCAACTCGCCGCGCAGGCGGTGGAGCTCTTCGCTGGTGTCGCCGAGGACAAGGGCGTCGCGCTGGCCAGCGCCGCGTCGGGCAGCCCCGTGGCCAGGGGAGACCGCCGCAGGCTCCAGCGGGCCCTCTCGAATCTGGTGGACAATGCCATCAAGTACACCCCACCCGGTGGCCGCGTCGGCGTTTCGGTCAGCTCCGCGGGAACGCAGGCAGCGGTGGCCGTCAGCGACACCGGGCCGGGCATCGCCGCCGCCGATCTTCCGCGCCTGTTCGAGCGATTCTACCGGGGCGATCGCGCGCGGAACCTGCCAGGGAACGGCTTGGGCCTCGCGCTCGCGCTGGCCGTCGCCCACGCCCACGGGGGCGACATCGACGTGAGGACCGGCGCCGACGGCAGCACCTTCACGCTCCGCCTGCCGATGCGCGCCGCGCAGCGGGCAAAACCCTGAATCGAGCGCGCGATCTTTACCGATCCGTAAGGGAAACGCCCGCCAGCCGCGACTCGCGGGGCGCCCCAGTGGCTCGACCTGCGTTGCCAAGCCTCTGATTTCGCGATCGCATCGAGAATCGCCGACCACCCGCGGTGAGCTCCCGACGGGCTTGCAAGACCGTAAAGGACGCCGCGGGACCCCGCCCCCTAAAGTACGTCCTGCGTTGCACCTGTTGATCTGAATCCCCCATCGGATTGCTCCGGGCACCTGACCCGGAGTTTTTTTTGGAGCTCCCGCCATGTCAGGGCCATTGCGCAACGGTGACCGACCGTGACGACTCGATTCCCCCGCCACCACCCCGGCGTCATCCTCCTGCACTGGCTCACGGCAGTCCTGGTGGCGCTCGCGGTCACCACCGTGCTGGGCCGGGAGTGGCTCGATGGCGATGTGGCACGGCAGCGTCTGCTCGACCTGCACCGCCTCCTGGGGCTGGGCGTGCTCGGGCTGTCCGTCGGCCGCGCCGTCCTGAGCCGGGCCCTCGGTGCCCCGAGGGTCAATGAACACCCGACGCCGCTCTTGGCCCGGGCGACCGCGGTGGGCCACGGAATGCTCTATCTGGCGCTCGTCGCCGTGCCCTTGCTCGGTTGGGCGCAATGGGGCGCTTCCGGCAAGAGCATGTCGCTCTTCGGTGCCCTGTCGATCCCGCCTTTGCTAGGGCACGACCGCGACCTCGCCGAGACGCTGGTCCAGGCGCACGAGCTCCTCGCGTGGCTGCTGCTTGCGCTGATTGCCGCCCACGCAGTCGCCGCTCTCTGGCACCACTACCACCGGCGCGACCAGGTCCTGCGCTCCATGCTCCCTGGTCGTCTCGTTCTTTCCACGACCCGATCCTGAAGAGGTAGACCATGTCCACTGCATCGTGCCCACCTGGAGAGCTGCGGGCGTCCCCCCGCCACCCATTGCCGACCTTCCTGCTCGGCACCCTGGCGCTCTGGGCAGGCACCACCGTGCCCAGCCACGCGGTGCCCAGCTATGCGCGCCAGACCGGCGAGGAGTGCTCTGCCTGTCACATCGGCGCCTTTGGGCCGCAGCTCACCGCCCACGGCTGGAAGTTCAAGCTCAACGGCTATGCGGAAACCGACGGGAAGAGCGGGCACATACCGCTCTCTGCCATGGTGGTCGGCTCCTGGACTGACACCAAGAAGGACCTGGCCGAAGACGCCGGTCCTTACCAGGGGCGGAACAACAACGCCGTCATGCAGGAGGCTTCCGTGTTCCTGGCGGGCGGGCTGACGGAGCATCTCGGCACCTTCGTACAGGGCACCTATTCCGGCATCGAGCGCAAATTCGCCCTCGACAACGCCGACGTGCGCTACGCCCAGCCGCTCGAGATCGGGGGCGAGGAGGCCATCGTCGGCGTGACCTTCAACAACAACCCGAGCATCACCGACCCGTTCAACAACCTGCCGGCCTGGCGGTTCCCGTACATGGCGTCGGAGCTCACCCCGGGCCCGATCGCCTCGCCCATCCTCGACGGCGGGCTCGAGCAGCAGGTCGGCGGCATCTCGCTCTACACGCTGTGGAACGACTCCATCTTCGCCGAGATCGGCGGCTACCGGACGTTCTCGAGGAGCTTCCTCGAGAACATGAACGTCATCGCCAGCGACGACCCGCTGGACAAGATCAGCAACGTGTCCCCGTACTGGCGGCTCGGCTACGTGAAGGACATGCACAGCCAGTCATGGCAGATCGGCCTGTTCGGGCTGGCACCCAACATGCGGCCCGACGGCGCCTCCGGGGCGACCGACAACTACCGCGACTTCGGTGTCGACGCGTCCTACCAGTTCCTGGGCACGCGCGAGCACGTCTTCACGGTCAACACGGCGTACATCCACGAGAGCCGCGACCTCGACGCGACCTACGACGCCGGCGGCGCCCAGAAGAAGAGCGGCAACGTCAACCGCTTCGACCTGTCCGGCTCCTACTTCTACGACCAGACCTGGGGCCTGACCGCGGGCCTGTTCGACATCCAGGGCAGCAGCGACAACGTCCTGTACGCCCCGGAACCGGACGCCGGCAGCCGCAAGGGCAACCCGAACACCGCCGGCTACATCCTGCAGGCGGACTGGACGCCGTTCGGCAAGGAAGGCTCCTGGGGCTCGCCCTGGGCCAATGCCCGCATCGGCCTGCAGTACACGGGCTACACCAAGTTCAACGGCGCGTCGCACAACTACGACGGCAACGGCCGCGACGCCAGCGACAACAACACCGTCTTTGCGTTCCTGTGGACCGCGTTCTGAGGAGAGCACCCATGCGCACGAAGAAATCCCTAACCGAACTCTCCCGTCTCGTGATCGCGCTCGCGCTGGTCGCGCCGGCCGTGCACGCGGCAGACGCAACCCACGGCGCCAGCGTGTTCGACGAGGAGTGCTCCGACTGCCACAGCGTCAAGCCGGACAAGAACAAGAAGGGACCGACCCTGTTCGGGGTGGTCGGCCGGCCGGCCGGCAGCGTCGCCGACTTCAACTACTCGGATGCGATGAAGGCCGGCGGCTTCACCTGGAGCCCGGACCGACTGAGCAGCTACATCTCGGCGCCCAAGAAGACGGTGCCGGGCGGCAAGATGAAGTACGACGGTCTGGCAAACGACCAGGCCCGGGCCGACCTCATTGCCTATCTGTCCACCCTTCGCCAATGAGGATCTGCCCGCTCCTCTGCCTCTTGTAAGCCGCTCGTTCGGCGCCGGCTCCGCGCAGCCCCGTTGCGCTGGAAGCTGTTTCTCGTCACGGGATCTCTTACTGCACCGTTCGTGTGGAGATCTGCGGATTGATAATTCTCAATTACCTATCGGAATCGTCTAGCATTTGCCTCATTAACCGCGACGTCCTCACGTCAGGCTATGAGGCGTGATGGAGTCGGCTGATGCAGCCGGCTCTTGGTGGAGAAATCACGAAAAACAATTAGGAGAGGAAACCATGGCCTTCAGACATCAGGTATTCGGGGCCTCGCCCCTGGCACGGTACTCCCTGAGCCAGCTCGTCGAATGCGGCGACCACCTCTCGGTCGACCATCCCGGTATCGATGCGCAGCACAAGCTGATATTCGAGCGCGTCGGCGAGGTGCACGACCTCTGGCGCCGCAATGCCAACCTGGTCGATCTGCGGGTGGCGGTCGACCGGCTGCAAAGCGTCCTGGAGATCCACTTTCGCTACGAGGAGCGGATGCTGGCCGAGACGGCCTACCCGAACCTCGCAGAGCACGCGGCGGAGCATCGGGCGCTGCTCGGCGAGCTCGCGGCAATCCGGGCACGCCTGGACGGCGACGGCAAGGCGCCGCCCGAATCCGGCTGGGCGCTCCTGGATTTCCTGCTGGGCGTCACCGTCGGGCATATCGTCAGCAGCGACATCGACTACTGCCGGTACGTCGCCCTCAATCCTGTTGACGAGCTCGATGTCTCGATCGCTGCCATGGGCATCGGATGACCGGATGAGCATCAGTTTGACCCGGCAGGTCGGGCGGTGCTGATCGGTGGCAGGCGCCCTGCCGGACGAGTTGGCCGCGGGCGAGACAGAGCGGCCCCCGTACCTGTCTCGACGGGCTTCGTGGCAGATTGGCCTGCGAGGTCGGGGCCGAAGACCGGCTGACGACCGAGAGGCTTGGACGTTACTTCGATCGATTCTGGTCCAGCGCTTCGAGACGCTCGTGCAGGCGGGCCAGCTCTCTTGTCTGGCTCTTGACCTGCTTGAGCAGTGCGGGCAGCTGGGAGAGGGCGGCCAGCTCGCGCATCGTGTCCTTCATGGGGCGGGCGGGCGTGCCAAAGACGGTCGCGCCCGGGGGCACGTCCTTGGTGACCCCGGATTGGCCGCCTACCCGCGCGCCGGCGCCGACGTTCACGTGGTCCGAGATGGCGACCTGTCCCGCGATGACGGCGCCGGTTCCAACCGTGCTGCTGCCCGCCACTCCCGCCTGGCTGACGAGGATTACGTGCGCGCCAATGTCCGTGTTGTGGGCGACCTGCACCAGATTGTCGATTTTCGTGCCCCGACGGATCCGCGTCTCGCCGAGAGTGGCCCGGTCCACGCAGCTGTTGCAGCCGATATCCACGTCATCCTCGATCACCACCCGTCCGAGCTGCGGGACCTTGCGGTGGCCACTGCCGTCCCAGCTGAAGCCGAAGCCGTCCCCCCCGACGACTGCGCCGGAATGAACGATGCACCGATTGCCCAGGTGGCAGTCCCGCTGGATGGTGGCGTTCGGCTCGATGACGCAATCGGTGCCGAGGGTCACGCCGGGGCCCAGGTAGCAGCCGGCGCCGATGGCGGAACGATCGCCGATCTGGACACCGGCGGCGATCACTGCGTTCGGGCCCACTGCCACGTCCTGGCCGAGGACCGCGCCGGGGTCGATCGCGGCGCTGTGGTGGACGCCTGAAATCCCGTGCCCCGGCGCGAAGAGCTCGGCGATGCGGAAGAAGCTGCGGCGCGGCGCCGGCGACTCGATCAGGACGGGTCCCGGTTCACTGGGCGCCGGGAAACCCTCCGGCACCAGCACGGCGCCAGCGCGGCTGGCCCGAACCACCGCGGCCTGATCCAGGCTTTCCACGAAGCAGAGGTCCGTCTCGCTGGCCAGCTCCAGGACGTTGACCCCGTGAATCTGCACCGGCGCCTCGGTACTCGGGAGGGGATGGGCGTCCGGCAGCAACGAACAGAGTCCGGCGAGATCCAGAGCCATCGATAGTCTCCTGGCTGGTTCGGGGGGCGGGGGGCGCGTCGCACGGCAACGAGCCTGCTGCAGCGCCGCCGTCCATGACGGACCGACGGGCGACTGGCGGCCGCCAAATGATAATGGAGTACCCGCGGTCCAGCCGAGCCAGGAATCGCACGCGCGCGAATCGCGGATGGCCTCCTCTCCGGCGTGCCGGGGGAGTCAGAGTGACTTCTTCTTGCTGTAGGCGACGCTCGCCTTGCCTCTGCCGGTTGCGCTTCGAAGGTTGAAGTCCTCCGCGCAGCCGGCCGCAAACGCCGTGACCTCGTCGAGAGTGCCCCGGTGCAGCCCTGTGATCCGCGAGTTTCCACACGACAGCACGTAGCGACACCAGTCGGTCCCGTTCCCGCCATCCGGTACCGGGGCCTGCTCGACCGAAATCACCTCGTAGCGTGCGCGAATGGTGGGACCCGGTATCACGTCGCTCCTGGGCGGTGCGTCGTCGGACGCCTGACTCGCCGTGGCGACAGTGGCGAGGTTGGTGGCTGGACCTTCTCCCATCGTCGGTTGGGGCTCCCTGATCGAACGGCGCCCGAACGCGGCGGGCCTGGGGCTGACCGCACCGGGCCGCGGCCCGGTGCGGTCAGTTGACACTAGCGGGTCGGCGCAGCCTGCGGAGCCACGGGCGGCGGGGCCATCATCGGGGCACCATAGGCGCCCGGATAACCGCCAGGATAGCCGCCCCCGGCACCCGGATAACCACCCCACGCACCCGGATAGCCGCCATACCCGCCATAGCCGGGGTAGCCGTAGCCGTAGCCGCGGTAGCCGCGGCCGTAGCCGGAGCCGCTGCCGGAGCCGGAGCCCCGACCGCTGAAGCTCATGTCGAAGTCGCTGTCACCAAACGCGTCCCCGAGGCCGCTGCCGCTCCAGGGGCCGCCACCACCCCAAGGGCCGCCACCACCCCAAGGACCACCACCCCAGGCGTAAGCGGACTGCATGGCGAGCGCAGCGGGCACCGCCACAGCGGCGGCGAGAAGGGTCTTCGTGAATTTCGTCATCGGATTGCTCCCAGTTGGAAGAAGAGATTAGGTGCCCGCGAGCAAGCGTGGGTCGCGTGGTGTCCGGCGGGCGCGCCGACACGCGAGGGCATGATCGCTGCTATCAGGAAACGAAGGGCTCGTCGCGAGAGGAACCGGTCGGCGCGAGATAACAAGGACGCCTGGACGGACCATGTCCGCCACCCTGTCCGTTATCTGACCGTCTCGCTACACCACCCACCAGATAGGGCGCGCCTAGGGCGGCAGGCCTCGGTGGAGCAAGAAAGATGGCAGGTAAGAACGACCCCCACGCTACCAGACGGGGCTGGAATGCACAACGTCGGCCTGAATCGCTGCCGGTTCAAGAGGATCCGGGTGAAGGGCAGGGTGGCGCGGATGTGCGTCACCCTGCCGTCGGTGGCGAGGTCGTGGCTCCGGGTCGCGGCGGCGAAGGCCAGCCAAGGTTTATGATCGCAAGGCTGTCGCGGAGGGATCGTCGTGTTCACGGACAACGTCCTCGACCTGATCGGCAACACCCCGATGATCCGCCTGCGGGGCGAGGCCGTCTTCGCCAAGGCGGAATTCCTCAACCCCGGGGGGAGCGTCAAGGA
>Ga0208980_10000250_pt1 | contig 28624 bp, 25 predicted proteins | sample WetSurMetagenome_3_FD_187993 | JGI IMG/M metagenome (GOLD analysis project Ga0208980, IMG submission 187993) | Wetland microbial communities from Twitchell Island in the Sacramento Delta, sample from surface sediment Aug2011 Site A1 Bulk (version 2) | ecosystem: Environmental > Aquatic > Marine...
AGGCTTACGGATTCACTTAATATTTCCCCGATACTGGCAAGACTGCTGGTTCTGAGAGAAATTAAAACCTTTAACCAGGCCAGGCAATTCTTCCGTCCTACAATTGAATCTTTGTATGATCCATTCCTGATGGATCAAATGGAATCTGCGACCTCTAGAGTAATCACTGCACTAACTGAGAATCAGAAGATCTGTATTTATGGCGACTATGATGTTGACGGCACTTGCGCAACTGCTCTTCTTTATATGTTCCTGAAAGAGTTGGACGCAAATGTGGAATTTTATATTCCAAGAAGACTTGAAGAAGGATACGGCATTTCAACAACTGCTATTGATATTGTAAAAGCAAAAGGAACTCAACTGATGATTGCTGTTGACTGCGGAATTACTGCAATCACAGAAACCGACTACGCAAATAAACTTGGAATAGATGTTATCATTTGCGACCACCATCAGCCAAAGGAAGAAATTCCAAAAGCTTTCGCTGTACTCGATCCATTAAAACCTGGCTGTAATTATCCATTCAAGTATCTTTCCGGTGCTGGTGTTGCATTTAAACTTGCTCAGGGATTGTGTGAAAGGATTGGCAAGCGAGGACTTCCCCTTAAATATCTGGATTTAGTCGCTCTCGCCGGGGCCGCGGACATTGTTCCACTTATTGATGAAAATAGAATCCTTGTAAACGAAGGATTAAACCAGGTAAACTTAAATCCTCGTCCGGGAATTGAGGCACTTATTGAAATGGGTAGACTTCAAGCAGGTCAATTAACCTCTGGACAGATTGTATTCACAATCGCACCACGTATAAATGCCGTTGGACGATTAGGTGATGCAGAGCGTGCCGTGAGTTTGCTTATCGCAACAAATAAAAAAGATGCGCTAAAATTTGCCGAAGTGTTAGAATCAGAAAATTATGAAAGAAGAAAAATTGACGTCGATACATTTGAAGCAGCAAAAGAACTTGTCGATTCACAAATAGATCTGGAGGAGGAACTTGCTATCGTTCTGCACAACGAAAATTGGCATCCCGGTGTAATTGGAATTGTGGCTTCACGACTAGTTGAGAAATACTACAGACCATCAGTTCTTCTCACTACAATTGACGGAATTGCAAAAGGATCAGCAAGAAGCATAAACGGGTTTAATATTTATGAAGCACTTCAGAAATGTAATGATCTGCTTCTTCATTTTGGAGGTCACCAGGCAGCAGCAGGGCTTGCACTTGATGTTGAGAAAATTGATGAATTTAGAATAAGACTTAATGAAGTTCTCAAGTCAACTATAACCAGTGAAAATCTATCAGAGGAAATTTCTATTGATTCCAAAATCAGATTTTCAGAAATAACACCAAAGTTTTTACGGATACTTGAGCAATTTGCTCCATTCGGCCCGGGTAATCTCAGACCTGTATTTTTAAGTGAAAGCGTTCAGGTAGCTAACGTGCCAAGAATAGTCGGAAATAATCATCTTGTTGTAAGTTTTAAGCAAAGTAGTACAGATAAAGTATTCGATTCAATAGGATTTAATATGGGTGAGTATTTTGAGCTATTAAAAAACAATAATGAGCTGGATATAATTTATTCAGTAGACAAAACAATTCGTGATAACAGAATTTATCCGCAACTTAAATTAAAAGATATAAAAGCAAGAACTTAAAGGAGAACTTTCAATGTCGGGGCATTCAAAGTGGGCAACCATCAGAAGAAAAAAGGGAGCGCTTGATGCAAAAAGAGGTAAACTCTTCACAAAATTAATTAAGGAATTAACAATCGCTGCTCGTGAGGGTGGCGGAGATCCTGCAGGAAATCCAAGACTCAGGTTGGCAATCGATAATGCTAAAGCAGCTAATATGCCGGCAGATAATATTGAACGTGCAATTAAAAAAGGAACCGGCGAACTTGAAGGAACAACCATCAGTGAACTTACATATGAAGGTTACGGTCCGGGAGGAATCGCACTGTTGGTTGAAGTTGCAACCGATAATAAAAATAGAACCGTTGCGGAGGTAAGACATATTTTCAGCAGGCATGGGGGAAATATGGGTGAAAGCGGTTCAGTTGCGTGGATGTTTGAGAAAAAAGGAATAATCTCTTTACCGAAGCAAGATAAGTCAGAAGATGATATTATGGAATTAGCATTGAATGCGGGCGCAGAAGATATGCGAACTGAAGATGAATATTTTGAAATACAAACCGATGTTGAATCCTTCGAACCCGTAAGAAAAACACTTGCTGATAAAAAACTTGCAATGGACAATGCTTCGCTTCAGTGGATTGCAAAGAATACGATAAGCATAGCCGGGGAGAATGCTGAGAAGATGATGAAATTAATTGAAGGTCTTGAAGATTGTGATGATGTACAAAACGTTTACTCAAATGCTGACTTCGATGAGGAGTTCATTAAACAGCAGTCCTGAATTTAATATTTATAAAATAAAATAATGATAATACTCGGTGTTGATCCGGGAACAATTGTAACCGGCTACGGATTAATTGAATACACCAACAATAAATTCAGAAGAATCTCACACGGAGTCATTCGACTTCCTGCCTCCAAATCTCTTACACAAAAGCTTGAAATTATTTATAACGAATTGGACAGACTGCTTAAACTTTACAAGCCGGATGAATTTGTAATCGAAACAGCTTTTTATGGCAAAAATGTGCAATCAGTTTTAAAGATTGGTTATGCACGGGGAGTTTCGCTTCTTGCCGCAATTCATAACAAAGTTCCGACGAATGAATATTCTCCGCGAGAAGTAAAGAAAGCTGTTGTTGGCAAAGGAGCTGCTTCAAAACAACAGGTAAATTATATGGTGATGACAATATTAAACACAAAGAAGATTAAATTTAAACCTGACGAAAGTGATGCTCTTGCAATTGCACTTTGTCACGCATTCAGATTGAAAGCACCATCTTTTAAGAAAAGTAAAAGCTGGAAAGAATTTATAATCGCAAATCCCGACCGGGTATTAAAATGATAGGATATTTAACAGGAAAAATAATCGCCGCTAAACCGACTCAAATTCTACTTGATGTAAACGGAGTAGGATACGAAGTCAGAATTTCCATCAACACTTTTGAAAGAATCAGTGGAAAGGAGTCCGTCTCTCTTTTCATTCACACCAATGTCAAGGAAGATGCAATTACTCTGTTTGGATTTTATTCTGAAGCAGAAAAGGAAATGTTTGAGTTGCTAATTTCTATTAATGGTGTTGGACCAAAATCTGCATTGAGTCTATTATCAGGTATTTCAACTGATGATTTAAAACAGGCAATTGTTACAAGCAATGTCGAGAGAATTATTGCTGTTCCGGGAATCGGAAGAAAAACAGCCGAGCGATTGATTCTTGAGTTGAAGAACAAAGTAAGAGATATAAAAGAAGAAGGAATTGCTCCGTCGAAACCAAGTCTGCAAAAAGAAGCAGTTGCAGCATTATCTACTCTTGGTTATAATCTTGCTTCATCTGAAAAAGCTGTAAACAAAATACTTTCTGAGTTACCGGAATGCAGTTTGGAAGAATTGATTAAAAGATCTTTGAAGGAATTAAATAGATAATTGATTTTTTTAATAGCCCCGAACTTTAGTTCGGGGATAAATAGAAACAAAGACTCTGGGCTTTAGCCCAAGACTAAAATTCGGCTGAAGCCAATATTATTTTTTCCATTTCCATCCACGACCTAAAGGTCGTGGCTATTTATTAAACAACTGTGCAATAAAGTTCGGTAATTTCTCCAAGCTTTGCTTCTAACTTATCTCCCCTACTTACTTTACTTACTCCTGCCGGTGTTCCTGTAAAAATTAAATCACCTTTTTCTAGTTTCATTATTGAAGAAATGTATTCCACAATTTCTGCGGGATTGAAAATCATACTTTTCAAATTATCGCTTTGCCTTAGCTGTCCATTTACTTTTAGTTCGAGTTTTTCATCAGGTTTTAATTGATAATCATTTTTCAAAACGAAATCTGAAATAGCTGCAGATGTATCAAAGCATTTTGCAAGCGTCCAGGGATGACCTTTTTTCTTCAGTCCATCTTGAACATCACGTAATGTCATATCAAGTCCGACTCCGCAACCGATGATTGCTTTTTCTGATTGAGGTTTGTTTGCTTTCTTCATTGTCTCTCCAATTAACAACACAAGCTCAACTTCGTGATGAAGTTCATTACCATAATCCGGATGAATAATTTCTCCACCAGAATAAATCAATGCTGAAGCTGGTTTAAGGAACAATATCGGCTTGTCCGGAACTTCGTTACCGAGTTCTTTTACGTGCTCTGCATAATTTCTGCCAACGCAAACAATTTTACCAATAGTAAATTCTTCTTTTGAGTTTTTGATTCGAGCTGTATTCATTTCTTTTTATTTATAACCACTTCGAAAGATCACACCTATTGTCAAGTATTGCAAGAACTTCTATCCGATTATCAATTATTCTGTAGAATACTGAAACTTCTCTACTTAAAACGGCTCTTCTGATTTTTGCCTTTTTGTTTGTTTGAGGATAAAGTTTGGGAAATAGTGTAACTGCACTTTCAAATGTAGACAGAAGCGAAAAAAAATAATTAGTTTCTTTAACGGAAAAGTTTTCCTCTAAATATGCTTTAATATTTGAAGCATTCCTTAGAGCTTGATTAGTCCAGAGTACAGTCGGCTTTTTTTTCTCAGGCATTCTTCAATTTTTTCCAGAAAGTTCTGGAGGAAATAAGATTGCCTTCTTCAGCATCTTTAAGTCCGGATAAAATTATTTTTTTTTGTTGGACAGATAATTCATCCCACCAATCCCCCTTGGAACGAGAACTCCGAATACCTTCCAGCAATGATAAAAGATCAGCATCCGAGATTTGGTTTATCCAGGCTATTAGATTTAATTTAGTTTCGTTTAGTTCGGCTGTTGACATAAATAATTAAATATTAAGTTGTAAATAATTATCTGGATACAATTTAAGAAATCAATTCCTCAAGATGCAAGGCTTTAATCCTTTGATTTTGCTCACGTCTTCTGCTTCTTCTTTGTTGCTGCCGGGAAAAGAATGTTGTTTAATATCAATCTGTAACCGGGAGAGTTTTTGTAAAGATTAAGATCTGTTGGTGGATCACCGACAGCATGCTGGTAATCTTCAGGATCATGACCGCCATAAAATGTAAATGTTCCTCTTCCAAAATTCCCGTGAATATATTTTACCTGATCGGTACCATTTCTTTCTGCAAGAATTGTAACAGAATTTTTTATTGTGTTTCTTCTAAACATTGATGTCTGACCCATAAACCCGCGAATAATATTTGCGTGATTTTGTGTAAGCATTGTAGGTACAGGGTCATACTTTGCAGAGAACTCAAACAGAGTGAAATAATCATTTTCAAAATTGCCCACCTCAATTGGCTGGATATCTATATCGCTATATTCATAAACATATGGATTCATTTCCAGCTTGAAATTCGTAAAGGCGAGTGTATTATCATAGAGAATTTTTTGCTGTGATCCCGGATCGGCAGCATCACCATCATACATCTGCTCACAGATATCAACTCCTATTGCAGACAATGCGATATCGTAGGAATCGGTTGCAGAGCACATAGCGAAAAGGAATCCACCTTTGCCAACATAATTTTTAATATCTATTGATACAGTTCTCATCATTTCGGAAACTTTTTTAAATCCGTTCTTCTTTGCATCCTGTTCATACAGAAGCTGTTGATCAATATACCACTGAGCATTTGCAAAGCTCGCATAAAACTTCCCGTACTGCCCTGTAAAATCCTCGTGATGAAGATGAAGCCAGTCGTAATTATCAAGATCTCCTTTTAAAATTTCATCATTCCAGATTTTATCATAAGGAACTTGTGCATATTCGAGAACAAGGGTAACAGCATCATCCCATGGCTGAAAACCAGGTGGAACGTAAACGGCAACTTTCGGAGCTTTTTCCAATCTTACCACATCCATATTGTTTTCTTCGCTCTGAACAAAAGCATAAATTTCAGTAACCTGTGAAAGAGATAGCGTTTCAAAGGCCACGTTGTTCACTCTGCATTCTGCTGCCAGTTCATCGCTGTAATCAATAAGGAAAGAACCGCCTTTATAGTTTAGAAGCCAATCCGCTTTGTAACTTTTTGTTAATGCACGATAAGTGATTCCATATGCTTTTAAGTGATCGGTCTGATTTAAATCCATATAGATTAGAATTTTGGATTGGGGGAGTCCAATGAAAGAAAATAAAAAATTAAATAATAGAATTTTTATAAGTGATTTTGTCATTTCTGATTTTTAAATTCTTATTTTCTGTCATTCCGGATGGAGCGCCCGCTAGCCGGCAAGGCAAGAAGCGGAAATCCGGAATCCAAATAATGCTTTGTTAAAAAATAGTTTCCCGCCTTCGCGGGAATGACATTCTAAAGTTATTCTTTCCAAAAAATTACGCTGACTTCTTCTCCGCTTTAATAAATATCGGTTCTTCATTTTTATCGACAACGTCTTTAGTAATCACACATTTACTTACATCTTTTCTATTCGGCAGTTCATACATAATATCAAGCATAAATTCTTCGACAATCGATCTTAATGCACGAGCACCTGTTTTTTTCACCATTGCTTTTTCAACAATTGAATTTAATGAGAACTTATCGAACTCAAGCTCAACGCCTTCCATTAAAAATAATTTTTTGTATTGTTTGAGAATTGCGTTCTTCGGATCTGTTAAAATGCTTCTCATTGCTTCTTCACTAAGTTGATGAAGAGGAGCAACAACAGGTATTCTTCCAATGAGCTCGGGAATCAATCCGTACTTAAGTAAATCTTCGGGCTGAATGAATTTTAAAAGTTCATCATCTTCTTTTTTATCCTTGATGTCTCCAACAAAACCCATTTTGTTTTTGTTTATTCTCGCAGCGATAATTTTATCAATACCGTCAAATGCACCACCAAGGATGAAAAGAATATTTTTTGTGTTAACGTTTATCAAACTTTGCTCGGGATGTTTTCTTCCGCCTTTTGGAGGAACTCCGGCAACCGTCCCTTCCAGTATTTTCAGTAATGCCTGTTGAACTCCTTCACCTGAAACATCACGAGTGATGGATGTACTTTCACTCTTTCGTGCAATTTTATCTATCTCATCGATGTAAACAATTCCTTTTTGTGCTCTGTCAAGATTATAATCCGCAGCTTGCAAAAGATGAACAAGAACTGTTTCAACATCATCACCAACATATCCAGCTTCCGTAAGAGTTGTTGCATCTGCAATTGCGAATGGAACATCAAGGATCTTTGCAAGAGTTTGAGCTAGTAATGTTTTTCCAACGCCTGTCGGACCAATCAGCATTATATTGCTTTTTTCAATTTCAACATCTTCAAGCTCAAAAAATGTTGAACGCATACTTATTCTTTTATAATGATTATAAACTGCGACCGATAGAACTTTCTTTGCCCTATCCTGCCCTATCACATATTCATCAAGCTGTTTCTTTATTGACTCAGGTGTATGAATGTATTTTTCTTTTTGATTGGAATTCTGATAAGAAGCCAGATTATTTTTCAGTATGTCGATACTGCTTGCAATACAGATATCACAAATGTAAACATCAGGTCCTGCAATCATTCCACCGACTTCATGTCCTTCCCTTCCACAGAAAGAACATTTAACAATTTTCTGTCCCTGCTTTTTATTCATTTAAGTTCCCGGTTTATTCTGTAATAATAAGATCTGAGTTCTTGAGTCATCAGCGTAAATTGATTTGGGATAATCTGCTAGAAGTTTCTGATAATACTCTTCTGCTTTGCTAAAATTACTGAGACCATACTGATTGATTTTCCCAAGCAAATATACTGCTTTGTCAGCATAAATATTTTTTTCACCTTCCAAAGAAACACTTTCGAGAACAGCAACGGCTTCCTGGTAATTATCAACAGCTATGAGCATTTCACCATACCTGATCGATGAAATAGTATGTAAAATAAAAGCCTGCTGGTTATCAGCCAGCCGTTTGTAAAGAATTGCTGCTTCATCAAACTTTTTTTGTTCTGCAAGAAATTCAGCCTGAGCATATGTCACCAGGTTAGACGAATCACTCATCTGCGGGTTCAGTAAAAGTAACAACTCAAGGGCATCATTTGCCGAATTATCTTTTAAGTTTCCAAGCACCTGGGATAAATATTTTCTTGCTTCATTAAACTGGCTTTTGTAAATATTTACTTTTCCGAGCTTATATATTGCTTTATTCTTTTGTGTCTCATTTGCATTCAGCAGCTTCAATATTGCCGAGAAATTTTTCTCTGCATCCTCAAGATTTCCTTTCATGACTGCAATGTTACCCAATTCTAGATACGCATCCGCAGAATTCTGAGACAATGGAGCTTCTTTAACGATCATTTCTAATAACCTACGCGCATCTTCATAATCATTCAACAGATAAAATTTAATGATTGCTGTCCTGAGTATACTTTCATAAGCAGGTTCTGAATGTTTATAAAGATTGACAACTACATTAAAAGCGCTCATAACGTTTTCAGTTTCTTCAGACTCGAACTTCTTTAATGGAAAATATGCTTTCCACAATGGAAGTGTTTTTTCATATTCTTGAAGAAGTGAGGCTTCGAGTGAGCGGGCATATTCAAGAGAAGCCTGAGAAATAATCGGTGATTCGGGATAAAGATCTGATATCTTTTTATAAACCTCGGCAGAAAGCTTGTATTCCTTTTCCGAAAACATCTGCCGTGCAAAATTATATAAATCTCGCCCCTTGCTTGATTGAACTTCATCTATATAAAGATAAATTTCATAGGCTTGCTGATAAGATTTCTTTTCAGAGTACAATCTCGCAAGAAGAAATGAAAAGCTGAGATTATTTTTATCGGAACAATCTTCAATCACTTTGACATATGCATCCAGTGCACCCGGTCTATTAATATTTTCAAATACATGAGCCTCAACAACCTGCTGCTGTGAAGGCTGATTCGAGAGAATATAACAGTACTCCTGTGCTGCTTTTTCAAACTGCATTGTCACAGAATACAAACGAGCCAAATCAAAAGAGTATAATATTTTATCATCGGATGAATTCTTACCTTGTTCATACAAATCAATTGCTACTTCAAATGCTCTTCTTTCAAGTGCATAATTTCCAATCACCCTGTAAAACATGGGATTTTTATTACCAGATTGAAATGGTTTATTCCACACTTCAACTGCTTTCTCCTCATTCCCCATTAAGTAATAAGTTGAACCAAGCATTCCATATGCTTCGATATCATCAGGATTCTGTTTAATTCTTTCGTCCAGGATGTTAACAAGCGCAGCATAATTTTTTAATTGAGTATAAATCCGATAGAGTGCATTTATATACATCGAGTTTGCCGGATCAGACTGATATAAATCCTCATAAAGCTTTACTGCAGAATTATAGTCACCAATCTGCTCATAACTTTGTGCAAGAGAAAACTTCTGCTCATTTCTTTGCTGAGCCTGTAAAGAGAAGACCAGCAATACTGATATTATTATTGCAATTTTCAATTTCATACTGATGCAAAATAAGAATTTGCCAGTTGCTATCAAGGTCAATTTAAGGTTTATAATTAACGCTTTTAATATGTTAGAACCGAACATAAGCTCTTTAATTAACTCTTAATTTTAAGCGGTTTTTCAGTATTTTTGACCTCAATGAAAAAGGTTTTTGTATTAGGGTCTACCGGATCGATTGGGATAAATTGCCTGAACGTGATAAGCAATTTGAGGAATGGTTTTGAAGTAACCGGTCTGACTGTAAACTCAAACACCGAATTACTTCTTGAACAGATTAGAGAGTTTAATCCAAAAGTAGTTGTTGTACGAGATGAGAGTGCAGCAAAGAAAATCTCTGGCAAGATTCCAAGTGCCTGTGAATTATTAGTTGGTGAGGATGGATTAATAAAAGCTGCTTTAGAAATCGAATACGATATTTTTATGGGAGCGATGGTTGGATTTGCTGGATTAGCTCCAACTATCGAAGCAATAAAGAGAGGAAAGAGAATTGCACTTGCAAACAAAGAGACTCTTGTAGTTGCTGGAGAAATTGTTACAAATCTTGTTCTTGAGAATAGTGCTGAGATAATTCCGGTTGATTCCGAACATAGTGCCATTTATCAATGCCTGGTTGGTGAAAATTTAAACGAGGTTGAAAAATTAATCCTCACTGCTTCCGGAGGACCATTTCGTGATAAAGATAAATCGTTTTTCGAAAATGCAACTGTTGATGAAGCGCTCAATCATCCGAACTGGAAAATGGGAAGCAAGATCACTATTGATTCAGCAACAATGATGAACAAAGGTCTTGAAGTTATTGAAGCACATTGGCTATTTGGATTGCCGGCAGATAAGATTGATGTTGTTATTCATCCGCAATCAATAATTCATTCGATGGTTCAGTTTGTTGATGGCTCGATGAAAGCACAACTTGGTTTGCCTGATATGAAGCTTCCAATTCAGTATGCACTAACTTTTCCAGTACGGGTTCAAAATGATTTCCCACGAACCAGTATGCCGGCAATTAGTTCTCTAACTTTCTATGAACCGGACCTATCAAAATTTGAATGTTTGAAACTCGCATTTGATGCATTGAATACAGGAGGAACTGCTCCCTGTATTCTGAATGCAGCAAATGAGGTTGCCGTCAGTAAATTTTTACATAAAGAAATAAAGTTCTCACATATTCCCTTGTTAATAAACAAAGCTTTGGATAAAGTTGAGAATAATTTATCACCCGATTTGGGAACGATATTTGAGTGTGACAGGGTCACCAGAGAATTTGTGATGACATTAGCATAACCTCTGGATGCTTGTTGCAGGATACTGGATGCTGGTTTGAATCAAAGTAAATTTTTTTCAGCATCTGGAATCCAGTATCAAGCATCAAATGAACGATACAAATTGAAAAATTTTTTGAAATATTTTTAACTGAGAAACAGGAGTTACTTTTTTAATGGATTATATAATTTATTTTGCGATTACCATTGGCATACTTGTTTTTATTCACGAGTTGGGACACTTTCTTGCTGCAAAGATGACCGGAATGCGAGCTGATGTTTTCGCGATCGGATTTGGAAAACGACTTTTCGGATACAATAAAAAATCAGGATTCAGCTTTGGAAATCTACCAAAGGATTTTGATGGCGAAGGAAATACCGATTATAGGTTATCACTGCTTCCACTTGGAGGTTATGTTAAAATTGCCGGAATGGTTGATGAAAGCTTCGATACTGAATTTGCTAACAAAGAACCGCAGCCTTACGAGTTCCGTTCTAAAAACTTCTGGCAAAAAACTTTTGTAATTAGTGCCGGCGTATTAATGAATCTCCTTCTCGCCATTTTTATTTTCTGGGGAGCTAATTTCTTCAAAGGAAAACCGGTTACACTTACTACTACAGTTGGCTATGTTAAAACCGACAGCCCTGCTGATTCTGTTGGCTTTATGAAAGGTGATATTGTCCAAACAATTAATGGTGTGGCAGTTAACAATTGGGATGATCTGCGAGCTGAGATCTACATTAACACAATCGGTGAAAATCTTAATGTAAATGTTTTACGTAATGGAGTAGAAGAAAATATATTCGTTCCTCGAAAAATGATCCCTGATATTGAAAAACAGGGAGAATTAATTTCTCCGGATGGATTCAAACCTTACGTTGCTGAAGTAATGAAAGATTCTCCTGCTGAAAAAGCAGGACTCCTTTCTGGTGATATTGTTTATTCTCTCAACGATAAAGTGCTGGGTGGTTCATCTGAATTTATTGAAATCGTTTCGCAGAGTGCTGGTATTGAATTACAAGCTTGTGTAGTTAGAGCAAGCGATACTTTAAATTTTGCAGTTACTCCCGGCAGTGATGGGAAAATCGGTATAGCAATTAATGATATTTTTGAAGGAAGGTCAGAGTATAAAACATTCGGATTCTTTGAATCGTTCTACGTTGCAAGTGCTGATCTTATTAATCTCACAAAAGTAACTTTCAGCGTTGCAAGCAAAGTTATCGGCGGACAGGTTGAATTTGGAAAAGCTTTTGGCGGACCGGTACGCATAGCACAGCTTGCAGCCAAATCTGCTGATGTTGGTATTGAAAGTTTCCTTTTCTTCCTTGCAGTTCTAAGTTTAAGTCTTGCTTTGATTAATATTATGCCTTTTCCTGTTCTCGATGGCGGACATTTGCTGATGATAGCTATCGAAACAATTGCAAGAAGAGAAATACCCGTTAAAGTAAAAATTGCAATTAATAACACTGGCTTTGTGCTGTTGTTACTCCTGATGGCATTCATACTTTATAATGATATACTTTCGTTGTAAAAGACCAAGATTAATTTCAAAACAGATCGCAGGTAAACTCCTCCTATCACTTTATTCAACCTGTTATAAAATTTAATCCACCGCTCGCCTATTAACTCAATAAGTTTGATCAGTAAAACAAGCCCCGTGAAGTAAACGGGGCTTATTTATCTTGACAAGCAATAAGTTTATATTTGATGAGAAGAGAGAAAAAAATACCTTTGGGTTTACAGGAAAGTTTAAAAGAGCAGCATCCTTCAAAAGAAATGAAATTAAGCCGTAAACAATTATACTGGATCAGCCAGATTACCGGATGGTACTTTTTTGTCGGGATAAATCTGTTCATCATCTCCTCATTCGAAGAAGTAAGCTGGCAGAGAGTTTTGGTCTGGATATTTCTTGGAATCCTTGGAATACTCTTCACCCATATTCTCCGCAGAATAACAAGAAGAAATAACTGGCTGAACCTTCCTCTTAAAAACACAATCCCAAGAGTTTTAATCGCCAGCATAATTACAGGAATAATAATCTATGCATTAATTTTTGCAGCAAGCTATATAGCAAAAACTTTACCGCCTGACCAATTTACCAGTGCAAGACTTATCGCTGGAATAGTGAATATGAGCGGAATTATTCTGTTCTGGAACCTCATCTATTTCATTGTTCACTATATGGAGAATTATAAAAAGAAGGAAATTGAATCGCTGATCTGGGAAGCTGCAGTTAAAGATTATGAATTGAAAACTTTGAAGTCACAGTTAAATCCTCATTTTATGTTTAACGCAATGAACAGCATCCGTGCGTTGATTGAAGAAGATCCTGAATCAGCTAAAGTAGCAATTACAAAACTTTCAAATATACTTCGTTATTCTTTGCAGATGGAACGGATGGAAAGAGTTCCGCTTGAAGATGAAGTGGAAACAGTCAAAAATTATCTTGATCTTGAAAGAATAAGATTTGAAGACAGACTGAAATATAAACTCGATATTGATAGAAGCACACAGAAGATTGAAATACCTCCAATGATGATTCAAACATTGGTGGAAAACGGAATAAAGCACGGAATTGCAAAACGTACCGAGGGCGGTGAGGTTCTGTTAAGATCAAAAATGATTACGACATCAAATGGTCCAAAATTAAAAATTGAAATAAGGAACAGCGGACATTTCAGCGAAGAGCAGTTGAAAAGCTCAAATGGATTTGGAGTGAGCAATACAAAACACAGACTCAATCTTCTCTTCGGTGATGATGCACATTTTTCCATAATGAATGAGAACGGGAACACTGTTCTAGCAGAAATAGAAATTCCAGTAGGGTCAAACCAAAACAATTAAGAGGGAAATAAAATGAAAGCTTTAATAATTGACGACGAAAGATTAGCACGCACAGAATTAAAAAGGCTGCTGACACCTTTCAAGGATTTACAGGTTGTCGGCGAAGCAGTAAACGCAGAAGATGCACTCGAAAAAATAAACGAGTTGAAACCGGATCTTATTTTTCTTGATATCCAAATGCCGGGAAAAACAGGGTTTGAACTTCTGGAAGAATTGGACAGCGTTCCAACAGTTGTCTTCACCACAGCTTACGATGAATATGCATTAAAAGCTTTTGAGTATAATGCACTCGATTATTTATTGAAACCAATCGAACCGAAACGTCTAGAAGAAACCGTAAACAAGCTGATTGAAAAAGGAAGAAAAAAAGCTGCCGTTGAAACTGACACGGAAACATTAACAGAAAGCGACCAGGTTTTTGTAAAAGATGGCGACAGATGCTGGTTCGTTAAGCTGGAAAAAATCAGATTGCTGGAATCTGAAGGAAATTATGTCAGGCTTTTCTTTGAAGACAACAAGCCGCTGATTCTCCGTACGCTTAATTACCTCGATGAAAGACTTGACAGCAAAGTGTTTTTCCGTGCAAACAGAAAACACATCATCAATCTAAAATGGGTTGATTCAATTGAGCCATGGTTAAACGGTGGTTTGCTCGTTAAACTTAAGGACGGTCACAAAGTTGAAGTCTCAAGAAGGCAAGCGGTTAAATTTAAAGATATGCTGAGCTTGTAGTTTTTATTCTGTCATTGCGAATCCCGATGACGAATCGAGATAAAGCAATCTCTATTTCGACCTTAGATTGCTTCGTCGTTTCACTCCTCGCAATGACAATACGGAAGGCTAGTTAAACAACTCCCACGCTAAACCGAATTTGATATTTCTTTCTGGCATTGGGTAATACGGAGTGATGTAGTACTCATTACCGAACAAATTTTCCCACTGAAAATAGAATATTGCAACTTTCTGTATCTCACCTGCTAAATTGAAATCGAGTTTGTTGGTTGACTCGACTGAAGTAACACCTAGATAATAATATTCAGAAGAATTTATTTTCCCAGTATAATAAAACTTGAAGCCGGCTTTCAAATTAAGATTATCTTCGAAGAAATGATCATTAACATAAAGTCCGCCGATGAATTGCCAATCTGGAATATTCGCTGTTTCATCAATATAGTTTTCTAAAGTTCCATCGTATTTAGCTTTTATATAATATGAAGTATTCGTCTCCAATAATAACAGCCAAAATTTGTAATTCAAGTTTAGTCCAATGCCTTCTATTACTGATGAATAATTTATAATAATTTCTGGGCCACCTGACCAGAATCGGTAATCAGAATACTTGTTATTAAAGTACTTCGCATCAAACAATAAACCTGAATCTTCAAAACGGAATCCGGTTTCAAATGAGGGAGCTTCTCCATTGAGGTATTCATCTCTAACTGAATAGCCAGCATAAAACGAAAATAAATTATTTAACATATATCGTAAGTCTATCCCTATTCCCCCATAGTTACCCATATTCGGATTAATCCAATCTAACGTCTTAAAAAAGATTGAAAGTTTAAGAGATTTGTCTAATGTGTGTAACGATATCAAGCCAGCGATACTATAACGTTCGTCCTCACTATTCGAGTCACCATAATTATTATGAATATCTGTCATTATTTTTTGATATTCACTCAACAGCTGTAAAGTGATATAGTCAAAACTGTAATAGAAATTTAGAGATGCCCCGAATTTTTTATTCTCCTCATCTCTGCTAATATCAATACTATCCTGAAAATCCCTCAATTCATCAAGCCCATATCTGTAATAAATAGACAAATCCAGTTGTGAATAATCAAATGGTTTTGCAAGCGTTCTCAGACCAACATTGTGCTGCGTGATATCAAGTTTTTGGTTTGGATAAAAAACCGGGGCAGCAATCGGATCGTAAAGATCAGCGTTTGGATCTTCAGAACTTCTTGAGAGGCTGTCATAATCAACACCACCGTTTAAACCCTGTTCTTTATCAACATAATAATAGTACGCCTGAAGATTAACAGAATTAGATAATAAATATTTCAGCTTTGTGTTAAACTGCCATAAACTAAGTTCGGTGTTCGTATAAGTCTCATCTTTTGATCTGTTCGTTAACTGAAAAGAGTAATTCCATCTCTTTGCAACCATCGCAGAAAACTTTCCGTCAATCATTGCTTCGCCGTCTGGTCCTTCATAATATCTTATACGAGCATAAGGCATAGGCGGAATAAAATCTCGTGTAATAAAATTTACTGCGACTGGACTATTATACGGTCCGTATAAAAATCCGCGTGGAGAAGGAACAATTTCTATCGAATCAATATCTTCACTCTGAATGAGGTTGAGATCAAGGGAGTTTGTGTACCGGTTATTCAAGAACACCCCATCCTGCAGATAGCTTATTCCGCTATTCCCGACACCATAAATAAATGTTTCATTCGGATAGCCGATAAATCCAAAATCCTTAGTAAAATTCAAGCTGAATGATCTGAGAAGATCACCTGTGTAACGGTATTGATCAAATAAAAACGTTCGCTTATTGATGATTGTGCTAACATCCGTAAGCGGTATTCCCTGGATAGGGGCAATCGTGTCGGACTTTACTTTGGTTGTGAGGATTGAGTCGGAAACTGCAGTTGTGTCACTAATTTGAACAAAATTCGTATCTGGAATCGTCCGTGTATTCTGATTTAATAGCGAATCAACTCCCTGGGGAAAGATAAAAGTAGAGAAAAGTACGAATGATGAAAGAAGTTTAAACATTAATTGTACTTTGAGAAAAAATTCATAGTTAACATAAACAAAATAGAGAATTATTAAAGAGCAAAAAATCTGCTACTCGATCGACCAAAACCCTGGCAAACCCGAATCTCATTCCAAGCCTTATTTATAAGGGTTTGAGCGTAATTAATTTTGTTCAAAATATTTTGTTTCAAATAAATATTAAGTATTTTTCGCTCGTAAGTATCATTCACATTTAATCGGAGGGATCAACATGGCTAAATCAATGACGAAGAGTCAAATCATTACGCATCTTGCTGCCAAAACCAAAACCACCAAAAAAGTTTCTGCTCAGTTTTTGGAAGAGTTGGTAAAACTATCATACAAGGAAGCAAAAAAAGAATTTGTACTTCCAGGTCTTGGCAAGCTCAAAGTCGCCCAGAGAAACCAGAGAATGGGAAGAAACCCCGCTACTGGCGAATCAATTCTAATTCCAGCAAAAAAAGTTTTGAAATTCAGAATTTCCAAAGCTGCAAAAGATGCAATCCTGAAATAATCCAGTGCATTTAATTTTTAAGCGAAGGATGAGTAATTGTTCTTCGCTTTTTTATTTTAATCTCTTCAGCATGGTTATTAAAAAATCAGAGAGTTGTTAAAAATGAAAAATTATTTTGCCCTTTCGATAATTTGTACGTTTATACTTTTTATCTCCTGCAGTGTTAATACTGAGAAAAAAGAATTAATGCACTTTCCTGTTGATGACTTGAATAGAGTAGTTGCACAGTCAGACATTCAACTTGATAAAGCAAACTCAAGTGATGGCAAAGGCTCAATAAAAATTGATGCAACTGCACCAGTCAATATTCCTCTCTACAATGTAAATGATATTCGGGTTGATGACACACAAATTATTTACGAAGCAAAAGTTAAATCTGAATCACTCAACGGTCAGACTTTGCTGGAAATGTGGTGTGTATTTAAAGATAAGGGCGAATTCTTTTCAAGAGGATTTGATTCTGTCATATCCGGCACATCAGATTGGAAAACAATTAAAACCGTTTTCAATTTAAGAAAAGGAGAAATGCCCGATCAGATAAAGCTAAATATTATGGTCAATGGTGTTGGTACTGTTTGGATTGATGATATCCATTTATCAAAACTATGATCAATATTATTTATAAAGTTGAGCAAACTCTAAATCCTTCCGAGTTCATAGTTGTGTTGAACCGAAGCACTTTAGGTGAGCGCAGACCGGTCAATAATTTTAAACGAATTTCCGAAATGTGCAAAAACGCAAACCTGATTGTTACCGCTAGATTAGATGGAAAGCTTATCAGTATTGCTCGTTCAATAACAGATTTTGTTTACTGCACATACCTTTCAGACTTAGCAGTTGATAAAGAATTTCAGAAGAAAGGAATCGGGAAAAGATTAATTGAGGAAACAAAGAAACAGTCACCACTGGCAAAACTCATTTTGCTTTCAGCTCCAGCAGCTACTGACTACTATCCCAAAATCGGAATGAAGAAGCATGACTATTGCTTTATCTTAGATGATATAAAGGAACTCAAGTAGGATATTCTGTTTTGGTTGCCAAGTAAAAAGTTTACGGCATTTTTCCTTCCTAATTGTTAACTTTGTCCAACCAATCAAAAATATTTGTTCAATTTAAACCCGGTACAAATGAAAAATCTTTTTAATCTCCTGCTGCTTATTTCACTTTTCATCAGCTGCTCACACAACCATAACAACAAAATTCACGACATCATTCAACCAATTAACCTTGAAGAAGGAATAGAAAAAGAAATTGTTATCAGTGACTTGTTTTACGCAGAGCATTATAATTTAACTTTCACTCCAAATGAAAATCTGGATGTGGTTCACGATACAGTGAATAATATTCTAAAGCTAAAAGCAAAAGATGGATTTACAGGATTAGATGTTTTACAATTTACATTTGAGAATCAACAATTTTACATTCCATTCAAGCTTGAACCGAGGAAAAAATATCTCTTCACATATATGCCAAAAGGTAAACCGAAGCAGGTAAATCTTTTCGGACAGTTTAACAGCTGGGACAGGTCAAGCCTACCAATGAGTGATGCAGATAAAAACGGGATTTATGAAATAAGCATACCGCTTGATCCGGGCAGATATGAATACAAATTTTTTGTTGATCGAAAAGAGCTTATTGACCCGCAAAATCCCGTAAGGGTTCCAAACGGTATGGGAGATTTTAACTCAGTAATAATCATTGAATCGGATAAAGAAGATAAAATGTATCTTCACACATTGAATTACCAGGCTGAGGATCAAACAAAACGATATAATTATTATTTGGAGGGAGTACATTCACCACTTGATAGAGAAGCTGACATAGTCGCGTTATTAGATAATCAGGTAATCAACAGCAGTCTTATTAAGGTTGAAGAAAACAAAATTACTTTAATGTTTCCTGATGATCTTGTAGAAGGGGAAAGATATATCAGAGTTGCTGTGCGTTTGCATAGTAAATTTTCAAATATTCAATCCACAAGGATTATAGATGGAATTCCTGTTAATAATGATTCTCCACCAAGCTGGAATGATGCAATAATTTATTCGCTAATGATTGACCGTTTCAATAATGGTGATCCTTCAAATGATAATCCCGTAAATCATGATTCTCTTTTCGCAATGGCTAACTATTATGGAGGTGATTTACAGGGCATCGTCAGTAAAATAAACGAGGGATATTTTGATCAGCTCGGAATAAACACTTTTTGGATTTCTCCGATCGTTGACAACACAAACAAAGCTTACAGAGAATATCCGCCACCTCATAGATATTACACCGGATACCATGGCTACTGGCCAACATCGCTCGAGCAGGTAGAAGAACATTTTGGTGATATGAACCTGGTGAAAAAGCTGGTTGAAACAGCACATAATGAAAATATAAAAGTTTTGTGGGATTATGTCGCTCATCATGTTCATGAGGAACACCCGTTATGGAAGGAACATCGTGACTGGTTTGGAATGCTTGAGCTGCCCGATGGAAGAAAAAATCTTCGTCTTTGGGATGAGTACCGTTTAACAACATGGTTTGAACCGTATATGCCTTCTTTCGATTATACATCTTCAAAAGAAGCGCTCGAAACTATGACTGACAATGCTGTCTGGTGGTTAACTGAAACTAATGCTGATGGTTTCAGGCACGATGCTGTTAAGCATGTTCCAAATGAGTTTTGGAGACTTCTTACTAAAAAAATAAAAGAAAAAATTGAACTTCCTGATGAGACGAAAGTTTATCAGATTGGTGAAACATTCGGCGGATATGATCTAATCAGTTCGTATGTAAGTAATGGACAATTAAGTTCACAATTCAATTTTAATCTATACGATACTGCAATACCAGTTTTTCTTGATTCTGAAAGTTCATTCGAGATGCTTGAAAATCAAATGCAAAAAACTTTTCAGGTTTATGGTGTAAACCATTTGATGGGCAACCTTGTCAGCAGTCACGACAAAATTCGCTATATGGCTTATGCAGATGGTGATCTCGAAATAAACGATGGACGAGCAAGTGATTTTGCATGGACAAATCCGCCAAAGGTTGATAATCCATCCAGCTATGACAAGTTGAAGCTTCACCTTGCATACATTTTAACAATTCCCGGTGTACCGGTTATCTATTATGGCGATGAAATTGGAATGACTGGTGCTGCTGATCCGGATAACAGAAGAATGATGCGATTTGACGATGATCTGAATGAAAATGAAAAGCAAACACTTAAAGATGTAAGCAAAATAATTCATATCAGAAAAAATCATCCTGCCTTGAGATATGGTGACTTCTTAACTCTTCAAGCTGATAAAAATATTTACGCTTATGTGAGATCAGATATGAACGAAAGAATACTGGTTGTTATTAATAAAAGCGAAATGGAACAGAATGTTAATTTAACTCTTCCTGCTATTTATTCGGTAAGAGGAGCTAGTGAGTTGATAACCGGTGAATCATTACAAGTCAGAGAAAATGTAATTAAAATAAACATTAGTGGAATCAGCTATCTGATTCTGAAATTAAATTGATGAAAAAGTTCATTGCTCTATTGAGAGGAATTAATGTAAGCGGACAAAAGCAAATAAAAATGTCCGAACTTAAATCTCTGTTTGAAGAAATTGGGTTCCAAAGTGTTGAAACATATATCCAAAGCGGTAATGTAATTTTTTCAAGCAAAGAAAAATCAACTAATAAACTCGAGAAAAAAATCTCGGTAGCTTTAAAGGCAGAGTTTGGTTTCGATGTTCAGATAATCGTAATTACTCCGGATGAAATTGAATACGTCCTTAAGTCCAATCCTTTCATCAAAAAGAAAAAAGAGACCGATAAATTGTATGTGATATTTCTTGCAATAACTCCTTCTGATGAAGGCATAAAAAAGCTGAAGACAATTGATTATTCGCCGGAAAAATACTTCATTGATGGGAGGTATATCTACTTATTTGTCCCAAATGGATATGGCAAAGCTAAACTGAATAATAACTTCTTCGAGAATAAACTTAAGGTTTTCGGAACAACGCGAAATCTTAAAACTATTAAAGCACTTCTTGAGTTGACTGAAATGCACTAAATCATTTAGCCTGTTTTAGTAACTTTACACATTAGAAAATAAAATACTAATTGTTGCGGGAAGGAAGAAAAGTGAAGAAAGTAATTGTTTTTTTAATTCTGGTGTTACTCGCTGTATCCTGTGGAGAAAAAAAAGATCAGAAACAACAAAGTGACCTGGAATTAAAAATGAATAGCATTGCAGAAGGATATGTTAAACTTGTTCTTGAGATGGGTAAATATGATCCTTTGTATGTTGATGCATACTATGGTCCAAAAGAATGGAAACCAAAAGAAGAAAATCTCCAAATTGATTCGACCGCAGACGATAAATTAATTAATACAGCAGATTCTCTTTTAAATGAGCTTGAACTGCTAAGTGAGTTTTCTGCAACTGAACTTGAGACTCTTCGATACCGTTATCTCTACAAACAGTTATTTGCTGTTAAAACTAAAATCATAATTTTAAACGGTTCCATTCTTCCCTTCGACCTCGAATCAAGAGCTTTGTATGATGTTTCTCCTACTGAGGAAAAGGAAGCAGATTTTCAAATTGTAATTGATGAGCTTGATAAAATACTTCCGGGTAAAGGGGACATTGGAGAAAGAATTACTAAATTCAAGATGGAGTTTGAGGTACCAAAAGAAAAAATCGCTGCTGTCTTTGATGCAGCCATTAAAGAATGTAAAAAAAGAACAAGCAAGTATATCACTCTTCCAGCCGGTGAAAAATTTAAAGCAGAATATGTTGTTGGGAAACCCTGGGGAGCGTATAACTGGTATAAAGGAAATTTTTTCAGCGTTATCCAAATAGCCACTGACTTTCCCGTTTACATTGAAAGTGCTATTGGAACTGCAGCACACGAAGGCTATCCCGGTCATCACGTTTACAATACTTTGCTGGAACAAAACCTTGTTAAAAATAATGGATGGGTAGAGTATACAATTTATCCGCTTTACTCTCCGCAGTCACTAATTGCTGAAGGCACCGCTGTTGTGGGTGAAGAGATGCTTTTTCCTGGTAATGAAAGAATGGAATTTGAAAAGGAAGTATTATTCCCACTCGCTAAACTAGACACAACGAATGCTGACCTCTACTACAAGGTTATATACTTGCAGGAAAAACTTAGTAATGCCGGAGTTTTGGCTGCTAAAAATTATCTTAACGGTGATTGGACAAAAGATGAAACAGTAGCATGGCTGCAAAAGTATCAACTTAGAACGAAGGAGAGAGCAGAAAAATTTCTTTCCTTTATCGAAACATTTAGAAGTTATGTGGTCACTTATAAAATGGGTGAAGTGATAGTCCGCGAGTATGTTGAGCGAAATGGCGGGACAGAGGATAATATTGCAAGGAAATGGGAAATATTGACAAAGTTGATATCAACACCGCAAACACCATCGGGTTTACTAGATTAAGGGAGTTCAGCTTTTAGTTTTTTAGCGATAAGGGAAAAAGTTTCCTGATCAAGTGAGACTTCTCTAAAAATTGACTGAAGAAATTCTTTATCAATCCTGACGAAATCTTCTTCTCTCGGAGAGACAACTATTCCTCCCAAATCAATCACCGCAGGACTTATCAGCATTTTATCGGGATCATCTTTATAGAAACATTCAGGACGATGCTTACTTCTTAAAAATATTATCATTCTCCACCCGAATATTTCATCATAAGTAGAAATTATATTTAGCATAGGTTCAGGACCTGCCTTAGAAATTTTCCTATACACTTCAAAAATTTTTACAAATGATTTTTCAATTCTCTGCTGTTCAATTGATTCAATTAAAATTAATTTTCTTAACCCATCATCAATAAAAGAAGTGGTGATGCATTCATCTTCCTGGATAATGATTTCATAATCATTTTTCAACTGCTGGATATCATCTTCTATTGGCATAAAGTTTTTAGTTCCAGCCTGATAATGCAAATGGTCAGGTGCTGATGCACCGCAGGCTGGACCGTTGTATACAAGCGTATAGCCAGGAGAAAGTAATTTAGTCAGCTCAAGGAATTCGCCAAAAGACTCAATTATCCTCTGTGGACTATGATCCAACGAACTGATTGTAAAATGCTGCGGGAGAATCGGAAATGGATTGCAAAGTAAAATAAAATCGTTTTTGATTTTAATTCCTTTCTGCTCTTTGGGAAGATTTTCAATACACAGAAAACACTGCCGGTTCTTTATTGAGCTTTCATCAACTTGTGCTGATGTTGATTTTATTCTACCCGGATTAATTTGAACTTTCAGCTTAAACCCATCAAACCAGAAGGACTTAGTTCGAACATTTTTAAGAGCATCATAGTTCTCTCTCATAAATTCCCAGCTATTTAACTGAGAGTTGAAAAGATAATCTGCAGCAGAAGCATAATTATTACTGGTGATTAAGCTTTCAATTTGAACATCACTTAAAAATATTTGCGCTTGTAGTTTCAAGATTTCCTGGTTTGATTTATTTCCTGACGTAAAAGTATTTCTTTTGTACGAAGAGTATCCTTATAAAAATTATTCGTATTCTGCTTCTCGATTGAAAGCGAAGCATCTGTATTTCCACCCCATCTTCTGCACAAGTAAATCGGTTCGAAAATTCTTCCTATTTTAAATTCACGAGAAATGGCAAGTCCAACAGCATAATCCTCACCATAACTAACATTTGGAAACTTTACTGCTTTAATAATTGGAGTATAATAGCTTCTTGGTGCACCAAGTCCATTAATTCTCAAAGCATTATTGTGTCCGTTTTCATCAGTCCACTCACGATGATCAATTGTTCCCGGGGGAATTTCGTTCAGGTTAAAATCTGTTAATTTATAACTTCCGATAACCATGGCACATTTTTCTTCATAGAACTTATCAGCTATTTTCTGTAGTGTATTTTTATCTGAATATAAATCATCGCTGTCAAGCTGAACAGAAAACTTACCGCACTCAGGATGAGAGATTGCTTCATTCCAGCATCCACCGATTCCCAAATCGAATCTTTCGGGAATTATGTGGACAACCCGTTTGTCTTGTGATGATTTATTTCTTATTAATTCTGTAGTTCCATCATTAGAATGGTTATCAACAATAATAACATTAAAACTGAATTTTGTTTTTTGTTTTAAAGCTGAGTTGATTGAATCACCGATTGTATTTGCTCTATTCTTCACAGGAATTATAACCGAAGCTTCACAGTTAAACTTATCTTCAAAACTAACTGACTTTTTTATCTTTGGATCAACATATGCACCAATCTCTCTCAGGTGATGTGTGAAAACCTTTTCCATTTCAATCTGCACTTCACGGTTTTTGGGATTTACGTAATCAAAGATTTTATTGGATTCAGAGGCCTCATCACTTGATTGGACAGAATAAAGCGGTTCAGGAATTCTTACTATACTCGAGCGGGACGAAATTGACAATCTTAAATCATATAATCCTGAATAAAAAAAATTGTTTTTTTGTGAGAATAAATTAGGCAGAGAAATCTTAGCCAGATCTGTTCTTATCATAAAGCAATTACCGAAATCAAAATCATCTCTGACACTTCCAGTTTGATAATCAATAAGGGGATGCAGGATAAGTTTTTCTGATTGCTTTTCATAATAATCAGAATAAATCCAGCAAGCTTGTGTATTAATTGCCTTTGAAATCAAACCATCAATAGTATTTATTGTTAACTCTACCTGTTTAGTTCCATTTATCAGCAATAAGTATGGAGTTGAAGTTTTTTCAATTACTTTTCTCATAGTAATACTGCCGAAGGGATGATCTGATTTGATTAGTGAAAATGTGTTATTGGTGATTTCGTTTTTTGATATAACAATAATCTTCTCAATCAATTTAATTTTAGTACGGTTTGAAATAATTTTGGTGGCGATACCGCTGTCAAAAGAAAATATTACAGCTGTTATTTTTTGATTATTATCCATTTCTCAGGAAGCCTTATTCATTTCTTCTAAATAAATCTTTAATACTTTATCAGTTACACTATCAATATCAAAATTTTCTATTACTCTCTTCCTTGCGTTTTCACCAAACTCAATTTGTTTCTCCTTAGATTCTATCAGCAATTTTAATTTGGCATTCAAATCAACGGAATTCTTATTTTCAAAAAGATAAGAAGTTTGCCCATCAACTGCGATGTCAAGTACGCCTTCAGCTTTAGAGCAAACGGAAGGCTTTTTCATTGCCATCGCCTCAACGAGAGCTATTCCAAATGCTTCCGAATGTGATGGGAATGCAAAAATATCCATTGCAGCAAGGACTTCGGGCGTGTCTCCTCTATATCCTGAAAAAATTAAATTATTCAACTGATAATCTCTGGCGAGCTGTTTTATTTTATCACCATATTCGGCTTCTCCCCGGCTGGGTTCGCCAACAACTAAAAACTTCAGATTGGAATACTCTTTATTCAACTCGCTTGCAGCCCAAAGAAATTCTTCGTGACCTTTTCCGGGTGTAAACCTTGCCAGCATTCCAATTACTATTTCTTTAGATTTAATATTGAATTCATCTCTAACTTTTTTTCCATTAACTTTTTCAGGATCAAATTTTTTTGTATCAATTCCATTAGGCAGATTCATAATGTTTTGGGGTTTAACAGGTGTGGTTTCAATCAGGTTGTTTTTTATAACTGTGCTTATAGAAAAAACCTTTCTCACGCGTTTATACAATAGGCTATGCAAAAAATCTTTCTTAACTATAAACGATCCGACTTGCTTCGTAAGAAAAAGAGGAATTTTACTATTAGCTAAAAATAATGCAGGAACTAAAAACCATAAATCTTTCGAAGCCTGTGTATGAACAATCGAATAATTATTATTTCTGATAAGAAGAGCTAGTCGTATTGTATTTACAGGATGAAAATAACCGCTGGCTTTAAACGGGTGCAACATGATTCCCATATTATTTGCTTCAATGTGTATCCTGGAATCAGCGGCACAGATAAGTTCAACTTTTATATCTCTCTTTAACAGTTGTTGTATTGAGGTAAGTGTAAACATTTCCAGCCCACCCCAGCTTTTTGATAAGCAGGAATAAAGTATTTTCATTAAAACTTATCAGTAAATTTTTTTCAGCTCTGAATTTTTAAAGTAATGTAAAAGTATTTCATCAAAATTGAAACCCTTTTCAGCCATTACGGCGGCACCAATCTGGCAAAGTCCAACACCGTGTCCCCAGCCGGCACCGTAAAGAATAAATTTTTCGGGAATATTTTTTCCTATCTTTTTTACAATAAATGCTGAACTATACAAGTGAGTTTTTGATAACAATCTTCTTATCTCCAATTCTTTGCCTACCGTTAAAGTTTTGCTGGAGCCCACTATTTTAAGCTTAACCAATCGTGAAGATTCGCCTCTCTCAACAGGAATAAGGTCGATGATATTTCCAAAATCAATTCCACTTTTTTGTTTGATGAGAGAAGATAATTCATCCTGTGTATACTCAACTTTCCATCTGAAGAAGTCTTTTGTCTCACGATCATAATCAACGAGTATGTGCGAAAGTATTTTGCGGTCAGTAGTATTGCAATAAGAAGCAGGATTACTCCTAATCCACTTTTCAGAATTTGTTTCATCTGAAAAATCAAGCTTAAAATTTTCAGGTTCAAATTTGTAATCCACAACTGACATTAAATAAGGGTGCTTTACAGGGTCCCATACATTTTCAAATGATTCCGTTACTCCACCACAGCATTTTGAATATCTTGCATCACAAACATTACCTCCGCTTAAAAGAACTACGCCCTTAGTTTGTTCAACTGCTTTGAAAGATGCATCCGAAATTATCTTTGTAACCCCCTGAAATCTCTGACAATGATCATCAGCACAAACATCGAACAAGTTATGATCTTCCCTGTCGTACCATCTTATCAATTCATCTTTAAACTCAAGTGATGTTTCGTGAATCTCCTTGTTTTCTTTTAATTTATTTGATCTGGCAATCTGAGCAAGAACCCAGCTTCTTGCAATAACAGCTTGTGCCTTAAGTAATTCAATAGAACTTTTAGCACTCATTTCTGAAGAAATAACACTGGTTAAATATCTTTCCAGCGGTATATGATTTATGGCGATAATTCCATCTTCAGTCTTCAATAAAAGGAGAGAATAAATAAATCTTTGCTTTTCTTTTCTTTCCCAATGGAATTTGCTGCCTATTATTACGTCTTTAAGTAGGAAAGATTCAGAAATGGGATCGGAGGGTATAAATTCTATTTGATTAATTCCTTCAACTTCATGCTTGCTGCTTTTGCATATAATCCGATCATTTTTTAATTCGGCGGTATAGACACCACTAAAAGAATCTTTGAATCCAGTTACACTGAAATCTCCATACAACTCAAATTTTATTTTCTTATCAGTGAGAATTCCAACACTGATATATGGTTCTTCTCCATACAACATAATTATTTCTTAGTCTGCTTTGAGTTAAATTTTTTATTATTTGGCATAAAATATACTGAATAGTTTTCTTTGATGAAGAGAATTTTTTGAGTATGACCTGCATTATAATTATTTTGACAATGTTTATTAAGAATTAATTCTGTCGAAAAGAATGAAGAGTTTGCCAAAAGAAAATGTTTCGATTATCGGATTCCCAATGGATCTTGGTGCTGATCGCCGGGGAGTTGATATGGGTCCTTCGGCACTTAGGATTGCAGGATTACAAACAAAACTTGAAGCACTTGGTTACAAAGTTGAAGATAACGGTGACATCAAAATAGAAATTATGGAAAGACAAAAGATTAAAAATCCTAAGCTGAAGTATATTGACGAAATTATTAAAACGTCTAAACTATTGGCGGAAAAGGTAGAAAAAGTTTTAGAGAAGGAAGATTTTCCTTTATGCATCGGCGGAGATCATTCAATGGCATTAGGAACTATCTCGGGGATAGCATCACATTGCAAAAAAAGAAATCTGAAACTTGGAGTCATCTGGATAGATGCCCATAGCGATATGAATACTGATAAAACAAGTCCTTCAGGAAATATTCACGGAATGCCTCTTGCAGCTTTAATGGGTTTGGGTTATGATGAGCTGGTAAATTTGCTCGGATTTTCACCAAAGCTTTATCCGGATAATTGTGCACTTATTGGAATCAGAAGTATTGATGAAGCGGAGAAGATAAATATTAAAAAACTTAAAGTTCCAATCTATACAATGAATGATATCGATAAACTTGGCATTCACAGGATAATTGCCAAAGTATTAAAACAGTTCCGTGAAAAGGTTGATCACATCCATATTAGTTTTGATGCTGATAGTGTTGATCCATCAGTTACACCAGGGGTTGGAACACCAGTATCAGGTGGATTGAGTTACCGGGAAGCTCATCTTCTAATGGAAACCATTGCCGAATGCGGCTGTATGTCTTCGCTTGAAATCGCTGAAGTAAACCCCATACTCGATAACAAAAATCAAAGTGCATCTTTCATTACTGAGTTGATTGCATCAAGCATGGGACAAAGAATAATTTGATGAAATTAAATGACCTCGCTATAATTATTGTGCTATTCATCATAGTAGCTTTTTTACTTTCAATCCTCAACGTAATAGATATAACTCTCACAAATATTTTATCGTACGCACTACTCATAATAGGTATAGCCTTAGTCTATGGTGAGTCAATCAGGCAGAATAGATTATCAGTTTTTCTTGGCTCCATAATTTTTCTTCTTGGAGT
>Ga0208980_10000251_pt1 | contig 28546 bp, 24 predicted proteins | sample WetSurMetagenome_3_FD_187993 | JGI IMG/M metagenome (GOLD analysis project Ga0208980, IMG submission 187993) | Wetland microbial communities from Twitchell Island in the Sacramento Delta, sample from surface sediment Aug2011 Site A1 Bulk (version 2) | ecosystem: Environmental > Aquatic > Marine...
GGATAAGCCTGGCGCGGTGCCCGAAGCTGATTCAGTGGCGGTAGAGGTCGAACGGGAAAAGGGACAGGCTCGAGATTAAGTGTGAAGCGGCACTTCATCCACAAAACTGTCGTTCTACATCTGCAGAGGCGAAGCGCCGCGCGAGATATTCGCCAAAAATTCCTGACGTGGGGCAAGGTTGGCGCGGAATGCGCCGTGCATGGCAGAAGTGGTCATGCGCGCATTCTGTTTTTTTACGCCGCGCATCATCGAACATAAATGCATTGCCTCGACCACAACCGCCACACCCTGCGGCTTGAGCAGATCACTCAGAAAATCTGCGATCTGACGTGTCATCCGCTCTTGTACTTGTAAACGGTGTGCAAATACATCCACAATACGTGGAATTTTTGACAGACCTATGACCTTTCCATCCGGCAAATAAGCTACATGTGCTCTTCCCATGAATGGTAGCATGTGGTGCTCGCACATTGAATAAAATTCAATATCACGTACGATTACCATTTCATCGTAAGTAACTTCAAAGAGCGCATCTTTAACAATTTTATTCGGATCGACTCGATACCCAGACAGCAGCTCAGTGTACATAGATGCAACACGTTCGGGTGTCCTTAACAAACCTTTACGGGATGGATTTTCACCAAACGCGCTGAGCATCTTCGTTACTGCATTTTGGATGGTAAGCAAGTCCATGTCTGTGGATGGACGCATCTCATCCATGATCTCGTTAGAGTTGTTTTGATCTTCTGTCATATTGGTTCCTGCGGTCTTTATTAGCGATTTGCGATGTTAATTTAATAAAATTAGTTAACTAATTTCTGTCTCAATCAAACCGTATAAACCATCACGGCGTAGATAAAGGACATTTACGGAATTGGTAACAGGGTTATAGAAGACAAAAAAGTCTTCATGCGCAAGCAATTTCATCTGTTCGAGTGCTTCAACCTCATCCATTGGGGTAAGAATAAATTTTTTCCGGCGTACAATTAACGATCGATCTTCTTCACCTTCTTCTTCAGTGATATCGGTAACAACTTCAGAAGCTGTTTTACCATCACCTCGCCCTTTTTGGCGTTTTCCTTTGTATCTCTCCATTTGTCGTTGTATTTTTTCTAAGGCGCTATCCAGGGCGGTATATACATCATCTGAACGCTCTTCAGCCCTCAGAATATATCCTTTTCCTCGAACAGTGATTTGAGCAACTTGTCGATCTGAAGCACTTCGCGCTGACTTGATATAAGCCAGATCCACTCTGGCTTCATCAACATCATTCAAAAATCGATCTAATTTTGATACTTTCTTCCTTGCATAATCATAAACACGATCCGTCACTTCTATATTCCGTCCGTAAACCTGTACATCGAGAGTCATCGGAAATCCTCCTAAACTATTTATTTATCGTGCGGTATGTTTAAAATCCATAATTATTTCTGGATATATATATTAATTCCACACAGTGGATGTATTATGATAAATCGATATTTCCTTTGGGTGAATAAACAGCCCTAGCGAGAGAAAAACCATATACATTGGATGCCCCTCCATCCAATAACGCCTTTGCACAAGCATTGAATGTCGCTCCTGAGGTTGCCACATCATCTACCACTAATATATTTTTACTACGCACCAAATCAGCGTTTGCCTGGAATGCACCAGACATATTATCCATTCGTTCAGTAACTGTTAAACCAACTTGTGTCCGTGTTTCACGCGTTCTCACTAAGGCTTGCGTTGAGAATGGAGTTCTCAAAAAAAGTGCGATTGGGCGTGCAAGCAAAGTCGCCTGATTATATCCACGCTCCTTGAAACGGACAAGACCTAATGGCACTGGAGTAACTAAATCAAATGGCCAATTAAGCTTTTCTAACCGCGCTATCATCAATCGAGCAAGTACTTCTCCTAGCCCAATATCACGTTGATATTTAAGTCTATGAATTGCCTCCCGAATGGATCCGGAAAAAACAGCATAAGAACGAAGGGATTTATAAAAAGGTGAAGATATTTGACATCTCTCACAAGGTTTGTTATTTAAGTTTGGATTTCCACAAATAGGGCAGATGGGTGGTCGAATCTCTAAAGTACTTTGTGTGCATTTGACACACCACCTTGCACCCGCAGCACCGCAGCCTCCACAATTGGGAGGATATAACCAATCTAATGCCTCCCAAAATAATTGATACGCGCGATAAGCCAGATTTACTGGCATATGACCATAATTAGTGATGACTAATGAATATTACTTATAAAATCCTTATCTATCCACCGAGTGGACCAACTCCCTGTTCGATCAGGATTAAGAACGCAGGAGTCATCAGGACGATACATAATGCAGGAAAAATGAATAAAGCCATTGGGAGAAGCATTTTAATAGGTGCTTTATGCGCTTCTTCTTCTGCCAATTGGCGGCGTCTTATTCGCATTTGGTCAGCTTGTATGCGGAGAACATGGGCCATACTGACACCAAGTTGCTCGCTCTGAATCACAGCTGCCACAAAGCTTGTCATTTCGCTCACGCCCAGGCGATCGGCCATATCACGCAAAGCTTCACGACGTAATTTCCCTAATTGGATCTCACGCACTACGCGCCCGAAAGCGCGTCCTAATTCATTATCCCACTTCTCGTAAAGTTTGGACATAGCTGCATCAAATCCAAGACCTGCTTCCACACAAATTGTTAATAAATCCAGACCATCCGGCATTCCTCTGCGAACCTCTTTTTGACGTTTATCAATCTTGCTTTGCAGGTATAGATCGGGTAAATAAAAGCCAAGGATAGCTGCAGGTATTCCAATCATAAGACCTTTTCCATCCATAAAACTTCCTGGTGCAGCAATGGAATCCAAGATGATAAATATTGCTCCTAAAGGGATCCCAACGAACCGTAGAGCAAACATCACAGCAGGATCCAGATTACCGGGATTTCCAGCCATCTCCAACTTCCTTGCCATCGAGTTAATGGAGTTTTGAGGAGTAAATCGCATCACAAATTCACCCATCTTTTTGGCGATGGGCATGATTATTCGTTGAGAAAATGGTTGTGAAAGTTCAATTTCCTCAAGAGAGACAGTTTCCCCCCGTGCTGCATACTCAGCTAATCTATCCTCCAGTGGATCAGCCCCTTGAGGAGATTTGATTCCAACGATAATCAATATTATTGCACCAAACAATATAACAACACCAATAATAATTAAGGGTAATGTGAGCATTATTCTATCTCCTATGATAGAAACACTATACCTCGATTTTTGCGATTTTCTGCATCAAAAAATAACCAGTTAATATCATAAATAATCCAATGATCAGAGCTGGAATACCAAACATGCGCGTGGCTGGGTTAAAAAACCTCATCATGTATTGTCTGTTAATGAAATACATAATAACAATAACTGCAACCGGCATTATTGCTAAAAATCTACCTGATGTCAACACCTGAGAGGTTAAAATCCGGATCTCACCTTTAACACGTACACGTTCTCGAATCGTATGAGAAATTGTATCCAAAATTTCCGCTAAGTTACCACCAACTTCTCTTTGAACATTTATTGCGGTAACCAATAGATCGAGATCCTTACTTGGAATTCGACGGGTTAAATTTTCTAGTGCAACATCCATCGGAATGCCGATTTGCATTTCTTGAACAACACGGCGGAATTCATCAGAAATTGGAGGAGGCAACTCTTTACTGACAGCCTCCAGGGCTTGCATGATCGAATATCCTGCTCTAAGACCATTAACCATTAGGCTGAGCATATCGGCAAGTTGATTATCAAATTTTATTAATCTACGACCTTGCTGACGTCTCATATAAAGAGTTGGTAAAAAGAATCCAATTCCAGCCCCAATAATCACGCCGGGAATGTTTGCAAGCTGCTGCATTGCGGTTCTCTCTAGACCGGAGCTTAATCCCCCACTCAGGATCCATCCCAATATTCCCCCAACCAGCATTAAGACTATCGTAACAAGTATGAACTCACCAGTTTTCATTTTTATATCAGCGCGTGCCAATGAACGGGTGAGAGATTGTCCCCACGTGTACTTGGTAGCTTGTTTCCCAACCCAGTCACCGATAATTGCCTTTTTGGGGATGACTTGTACCCCTTGTTCCTCAAGATATTCAAGGCGCTCATCAACTAATGAGCGTTCTTCAGTGGCTGTAAAGATTAATCCTACCACCAATAAAATTAGGGCAAGCGCTCCACCAAAGATTAGAATTGTTGTAGGACCCATGATTAATCCAAGTATATACAAATAGTTAGTTTAATAACGTCTGCGTTCTCCAATACCAAATATCGAAGGAGGTAAATGAATACCAGATGTTTCGATCTTTTCCATGAATTTTGGGCGTAAACCCGTAGGGCGTAACCGACCAATGATTTTTCCACCTTCGAAACCAGACTGTTCAAAGACGAAAATATCCGTCATCGTGATGACATCACCTTCCATACCTGAGACTTCGGTGATATTAACTACTTTCCGAGTACCATCCCTCATACGCTCTTGGTGAACGATAAGATCAATAGCGGAGGAAACTTGCTCGCGAATCGCCCGAACGGGTAATTCCATACCCGCCATCATAACCATTGTTTCCAAACGAGCTAAAGTATCGCGCGGGCTATTGGAGTGCGCTGTAGTCATCGAGCCATCATGCCCTGTATTCATCGCTTGGAGCATGTCAAGCGCAGCTTCATCGCGGATTTCACCAACGATTATTCTATCTGGGCGCATACGTAAGCAGTTGATAACCAATTGGCGAATTGTTACCTCACCCCGCCCTTCAATATTAGGTGGTCGCGATTCCAACGTGACTACATGTTCCTGACGCAATTGTAGCTCTGCAGCATTTTCGACAGTAATAATCCGTTCATCAGCAGGGATATATTGAGAAAGGATGTTGAGCAAAGTAGTTTTCCCAGAACCAGTACCACCTGAAATAATCAGATTAAGCCTTGATTCTACACAGGCTTTAAGAAATTGTAGTGCCTCAGGTGTAATTGTGCCAAATTGGATCAATTGCTCAAGTGTGATAGGATTTCTAGCAAATTTACGGACAGTCAACACAGGACCAACCAATGAAATTGGCGGAATGATAGCATTAACACGTGATCCATCCGGCAAACGTGCATCTACATACGGACTCGACTCATCAATTCTCCTTCCAAGAGGAGCAACGATTCGATCGATAATACGCATGACATGCTCATCACTTTCAAATGCCATTGGAATTCTTGTAATCTTACCCGCTCGTTCAACATATATATTTTTTGCACCATTTACCATTACTTCGGTGATGGTTTCATCTTCGAGGAGAGGTTGTAGAGGACCATATCCTAAGATTTCTGCACTGATTTGCTCAAATAATCGCTGTCTTTCTGGTCGTGAAAGGACAATATTTTCCTCAGCAAGCACTTGTTCAAAGAGATCTTGAATTGTGGTTCGAACTTCGCTCACTCGGGTAATATCCATGGAAGGATCTAATTCGGATAGTAAGCGATTTTGAACCCTGGTTTTAAGATCGGTATAAGTATCTCTTTGCCCGCTCACCCCAGGAGGTACAATCCGTCGGGCTTGTGTCGTGATCAGGGTGGGTTGACCCCCACTGCTTGGAACTTGTCCGCTTGGGGGTTGCCCGCTTCTACTTTGTTCAATTCGCTTCAGGAGAGACATTATGAATCCTCCAATTCAAATCACTATTTTTTACCCGAGCCTTTAATCACGGATACATCATCAGTTTGAGACTCAAGGTCAGAAATTCGTTGTCTTACAACTTCTGCAAGCGAGAGTATTGAGCGTGAAATAGGACGAGATTTATCAACCAGAAGAAACGGTATTCCTCGATTAACTGAGACAATAACCCTTTCTTCATAAGGTATTATGGATGTAATTTCTTGTTTAAGATTCTCACTAACTTTTTCAGGAGTAATGCCAATCCGTTTATCAAATTTATTCATCACAAAGATGATCCGTCTCCTGTCAAATCCTAAAGCGTCAATCTCATCCAAGAACAATCTTGAATTTTTTATCGATGGAATATCTTGCGTAGTTAGTAATATGAGTAAATCGCTATTATCAATTGCACCCGCAGTAATATTTGTTAGAGCAGATGCTGTATCTATGATTATATAAGAGTAAATTTCTCTTAGAAATTTAATTATTTTTGATAATTGTTCGCCTGAAATTGTATCCGCATGCTCAGGTTTCATGGGTGCAGCAAGAATTCGAATCCCAGATTGAGCGTGTTTTAAGGTCACACTGTTAATAATATCCGGATCTAATTCATCTGCACGTGGTGCCAGGTCTAGAATACTATTTTTACCCTGTTCATTGAGGAATACCGAAACATCACCAAACTGGAGGTTTGCATCAATAATTAGCACCGATGTATCTTCATTATTCAAGCAAACAGCCAGGTTGGTAGCCAGGGTAGTACATCCCGCACCTCCCTTAGGACTGTAAAAAGTAATCACTCGCCCACCAACTCCTGGGATTCCTGATGGGCGGGTACCACCTACTCGTGTAGTTTGAACCCCACTTGTTTGAGGAGCTTTGGTTCTTTCATCCCGAGCCATAGCACCTGCACGACGAATCGCTGAATTCAATTCATCAATTGTAGGTGGTTTCGTTAGAAAATCCCGAGCACCTGCCAGCATCGCCCGGCGCATGTAGTTGGGATCGTTTTGAATCGATAGGATAATAATTTGCGTAAACGGAACCATCTTTCGAATAATTTCCGTTGCAGCAATCCCATCCATATCTGGCATATTGATGTCCATCAGTAAGACATCGGGTTTTACATCTTTGGAGATGTCTATTGCTTCCCGACCGGTTCTCGCAACCCCAACTACTTCAACATCAGGTTCGAATTGCAATAACTTTCTAATATTCTCACGAGTTTCAGCAATATCATCTACAATGACTACACGAATTTTCTCAGTATCAACCATCTATTGACTCCAAAAATGGTTTATTGTTATGGCTGTGGTGTCGGTGTCATATCATTTGGAAGTGATGGTGGTACCAGGCCTGTCACTGGAGGTTCAAATCCATAAGGCAATTTTGCTGGGATCGGAATATTATATTGATCAAGCAAATATTGAAGGGTAACAGCTTCGGTGGTTGGATTTTCTGCATCACGAGGATTTCGCAGAACCAAGGTTAGTTGTGCGCCACCATAAATCAGATAATTTAACGTGACAGCATCTTGTGGAGACACAATTAAGGTAATTACATCCGGTGGTGATGGTATGGGGGTTGGTGTTGCGGCAGCCTGCTCTTGAGGCGGTTCTGCACCTGGTTCAGGGGTGGCAGTTGGTGCAGGTTTCGTAGCCTCCAATGCTGCTTTTTCAGCAGGAGTCAGGAAGTTCCCCATTTGAAGCACCCTAACGTTTTGGATCAGAGTTTGACTGACCAGTCGTGGGCGTTGCTGTTCGGAGGGTAATATATAGAATGTCTGATTCATAAGTGGATCGTTTTCAGGACGACCTTGTGCAGATGGCCCAGTAAATGGTTGTGCCAGTAATGTTATCGTTGTATCAGAAAGTTGACCACCACCAGCAACTATTCCACCTCCAGGACCGATAACATTCCCAGTCCAATTGGGTAGCTTCGATTGCCAGATGGTATCCAGATCCACAAATAACATTGTGGCAATAACATTTACATGATCTCCCCTTTGTGGTGCATAGGATACACTTGATAAGCGAGTTATCGGGATAGATACAGCCACCATTCCTGGATCAATGAACAAGGCATCATCTGATCCTTGTGCTGTGTCTGGTGAATCTGTAATCAATGCAGAGTTCACCACAACATATGGATCTATCGTGAAACGAGCCATTTTTCCCACAACCTTAGAAATATCGGTGTACATGATTGGCAAGACCAAATCAGCTGGATAATCAGTCGTGGTTAATTTATCCGCTGATATAGTTTCGCCTCGCTCTACTTTTTGGGAAAAAACAACAACTTGAATTTGTGGGATAGGTGTCGCAGTGGAAATGGGTTCATTAGCAGCCTCATTTGTTGGCTGTGCGAATAAGATACCCCGACTATAAAGAAGATAAACCAACGCGACCCCAACCACCATGATCAATGCTAACCAAATGAATATTCTTCCTCGACGCATATCAACCTCCCAAGGACCAATTTACTGGAGATACAGTGCTTTTAATCAAAAAGTCTTTATAAATCAAGTCTTGTACAGGGGATCTTATCCCCAATCTCACTAAGTTTATATGAAATTGTAAAATCACGCCACCCTTATGTTGCAAGATATAGACCATTTCTATAATTAAAAATTGGACCCGGTAGCACCGGGTCCACGGTTTGGAAATTACGGTTCCTACGAAGCCGTTCCAGCAAGAGCTGAAGAAATGCGGCTAAAGACAGTAGAAATCTGGGTGCCGAGTAGGGTAAGAATAACAATGACAACAATCGCAATCAACACAATAATCAACGCATATTCGACCATACCCTGACCCTTTTCCTTAGGCGAGAACAACATGACTTGTCACCTCCTTCCCATTGTGGTTTCTCTGGTGATTATCCAAAGTTAGCAATATTATATGTAATTTCTGTAAAAAAATCAATGTATTTTCCCTTAATTTATCCTTACAATTATGCAAAGCTAGCTGCATTTGTAGTTGGTATCTGAAACAGAACATGAGTACCATGATTTAATGAACTGTGTATCTCCATGGTTCCTCCCAACATTTGGACCCGGTCGCGAATAACTTGTAAACCCATACCACCCTTTTCATCGATTTTTTCTACTTCGAAACCTTTTCCATTATCTTCTATACTTACACGAATACCTGATGCGGATGAGTCCATTTGGATAATCACTTGAGTCGCCTGACTATGATTAGCGATATTGCTGAGTAATTCTTGGATGGCTCGAAATACCATTACTTCGAGGTATGGCTCGAAACGCTGTTCCATTCCAGTGGAAACCAATCGCACCTCGATCCCCGATTGCTCTTTGAAAGTCTCGACATATCGAGATAAGGTAGGTAGTAAACCTAAATCATCTAACATCATCGGTCTCAAGTTGAAAATAAAATCGCGAACTTTTTGAAAAGTCGATGATGCGGTCGATTTGACGCCCACTAATTCTTCCTTTGCTTTAGCCTGATCAATATCAAATAGTCGCATTGCAATCTCAGCTTGTAAAATGAAATTTGAAAGCGCTTGAGCCGGACCATCATGCATCTGGCGTGCCAGCCGACCACGTTCAGCTTCCTGTGCTTGAATGATCATTTCCACGGTCTTTGCCAAGGAAGTTTGATCTTTCTTGGATCCATTGGCGGAAATTTCGCCTGTATCTAACGCTTGATTAACGCGCTCCAAAATTCCAAGGTAATGCTCAATACGGGTATGGTCACTTTGTAGCTTATCAATTTGCCCCCGCATTACAAACAATCTCTGTTGGGCATCCAGAGCTGCATCGTAAGCCATACGAATATCAGCTTTTGACACAGACTCAATTTGTGCCTGAATTTGTTGCAGATGAGCAGATATTGAAGCGTTTCTTTGTTGCAATCGAGAAGTCTCAAGCTGGCTTTGCTCAATCAGCATGATTATTTCTTTTAATTCCTTTTGGGATTGGTCCAATTCAACCTGGCAATCCTGCCTGAGCTTTTCCCATGGTGTTTGTTCGACTGGTTCTTGAGTCTTGCCTGGCAAATTCATTATCCTAACTCCTCAACCTTAAAATCGCTAACGAAATTTCCCTTAACGAGTATAGCACATGACATCTTAAGCAGCAACGGCGACCAGCTAACAATTTTAAGAGCGTGATGAAATTTACGCTAATGTATAATTCTATTATTCAATAATGTTCATAGTAAAAATATTTTTCCAGAGAAAATATATTTGTTCAGAAAGAATTGTTATTAATTTTCCAATTACGTCTGGACTGTAACTTGCACATGTTATTTCGATATAATGCAGCATGGAATTGTGTCAATCATAAGGTATCTCACATATTAGGCCTTTTGTTAGGCAACAGATAAATATTCTGAAAAATATTTTGTTTAAATAAAGGCTCAACCAGAGATAGAGACAAGCATGAAATTATCAATCATTATCCCCGTTTATAACGAAGAAAATTCAATTGAAGAAATCGTTGAACGAGTTGTCGCAACGAGTTTTGATGATATTGAAAAAGAAATCATAATTTCAAATGATGGTTCAACGGATGGAACGTATCAAATCATACAGAAACTAAAAACAAAATATCCGGAAATCATTACGTATCACTCACCCACAAACCTAGGTAAAGGGGCTGCAGTCCGTTTTGGAATTGCAATATCAACAGGCGAAATAATTACAATTCAGGATGCTGACCTGGAACTAGACCCAAATGATTATTCATCCCTACTTGCTCCATTACTAAAGAATGAAACCAAGATCGTTTACGGTTCAAGATTCTTAAACTTTAACCAAAAACTTAAGAAAACATCCCGTTTAGCCAATAAGTTCTTAACATTTTTGACAAATATCCTCTATAGCGGGCACCTATCAGATATGGAAACGGCATATAAAATGTTTTTCCGGGAAACATTAAGTGGTATTCGATTACGCTGTGTCCGTTTTGATTTTGAACCTGAAATTACTGCTAAATTTTTGAAAAAGGGATTAACCATCCGAGAAGTGCCCATATCTTACCAACCTCGCACAGTTCAAACTGGCAAAAAAATATCTTGGATCGATGGTTATGAAGCTATATATACGCTTATCCGATGCCGCTTCTTTGATCATTAGCGATCTTCTGTTCGTTATTTAACCCAATAATTTGAGGATTAGGTATTTTAGGAAAAGAGTGAAAAGAAATACTTTTTTATTATTAATAACCTTTGCTCTACTTGCCATTTTGTGGGTTGTTTATTCCCGCATTATCGTCTTCCCACTCCAAGATTTTCTAGAATATTGGGCATCAGGCAGACTCAACATCATCGGCGGAAATCCATATGATCCTAATCAAATGATGACCCTAGAACAATCAGTAGGATGGAATATAGACAATGCGCTCATGATGTTGAATCCACCGTGGGTACTACCTTACGCAATGTTTTTTGGAATATTTAGCTACCAGATTAGCCGTTTTTTGGGTTTCTTAATCCAAATAGCCATGGTTTGCACAAGCTCCATTTTATTATGGGAAATATACAGCGAAAAAAAACATAACGAGTGGATAGCTTGGTTAGTAGTTCTCACATTTGGACCAATATTACAATCATTAAAATCCGGACAAGTGACAATCCTTGTTCTTATGGGAACAGTGGGTTTTTTGTATTTTATTGTAAAGAAATCTGATTTTTGGGCAGGTGTATTTGCAAGCCTGGTCTTGTTCAAACCTCAATTACTCTATCTTTTTATTCTGGCTATTATTTTTTGGTCCATTTCACGGCGACGATACAATGTGATAATCGGTCTATTAATTGCACTGATAATTTGCTTGGGTATTTCATGGTTATTTAACCCACAGATATTTTCTCAATACGTATATTTTCTAAAGTATTACTCTTTACAAAATTGGATGACTTCAGCATTTGGTACATACCTCAGGTATGTAATAGCTCCTGAAAGATTCTATGTTCAATTTATTCCATCTATCATTGGTTTAATCTGGTTCATATTCTTTTGGATGAAGCATCAGAAATCTTTTGATTGGATTACTGATCTGCCAAAGATCATCCTGGTTTCAATTGCCGCCACCCCGTATGCTTGGACGCATGACGCTGCGGTTTGTGTAATAAGTGTGATTCAAATCGTGGTGCTTTTTAATTTTAAGCAATGGACTTTCAAAAAAATTCTCATTTTTACAACATACTGGGGAATCAACCTATTTTTTCTGTTTTTCAGAATAAGTCAGATATGGTTTTGGTGGTATCCGAGTTTCCTTTTACTATGGTATCTGCTATCCTATCATCATTTATCAAGCAATAAACCAGAAATTAATAATCCTGAGGTAACACAAGTAGTAAATTATGGATAAAACTTACCAGCAGCAAAAAAGCACTTCAAATCGCGTTCGACGATCAGGTGATAGGAGAAGATAAAATTCCAATCATACTAATTCCACCATGGGTGGTAATCTTGATAATGCTTTTTAGTATATTGAGTTTTCCGATCAGCCGATTGGTATGGTTGTTGTTTTCGATTGGATCAATAATATTAAGCACATTATTAGTTTGGCGAACATATAGCCGCCCATATCGACAACAATGGATAGACTGGACAACACACGCAATACTGGTCCGGTATCTACTAGCAAACAGATGCACATCAGTCATGAAAGCCGCGGCAACTAAGTGAGTAAAGGCAAAGTACATTCTTGTAACGTAAGGTTTATAGATAACAAAAAGATGCTCATGCTAGTATCGTTAATAGGATTATTACTTTGCATATTATTCTTAGTGAGAGACGTTGAAAAACTAATCGTTAATGATTTTATTGAATATTGGTCTGCTGCTAAGGTATTTATATCTGGTGGAAACTCTTATGATGCGGATGAATTGCTATTTTATCAAAAACAAGGTGGTTCAAATAACTCTCAGCCATTAATGATGTATAACCCGCCTTGGACAATGGCTTTTATATTAATTTTTGGGCTTTTTAACCGGTCAACAGGTCAATTAATCTGGCTGTTAACAAACATTAGCATTTTGCTTTTCAGTGCGCTTCAAGTATGGAAGATAATCACTAATCAGGCTACTCAACGTTGGATTGCATTATTGGTTACTTTTAGCTTTATTTCAACGATCTTGGTACTAGCGTTGGGTCAGATTACGCCATTCGTTTTATTAGGGGTGGTTGGATTATTAACCTTCTTACCTAATCCTAAATATGATATTGCATCAGGATTGAGCTTAGTCCTTATATCAATAAAACCACAATTGGCTATCATATTTTGGCTTGCTTTGGTTTTTTGGGTAGTTCAACAACGACGTTGGTTAATCCTAATAAGTGGAAGTGTGGCTTTAATAATCCTAACTGGAATATTATCGATTTATAATCCTCAACTCATTCAACAATATCTCGGAATGCTTCAGACTAATCAAATATTCATGTGGGAAAATCCAACCATAGGTTCGTTTTTACGTTTCGTATGGTTTGGTAATTATTATTTTTGGTTCCATTTAATACCAATCATTTTTGGAGAGATATGGTTTATCTATTATTGGAACAGAAAACATGATACTTGGAATTGGGAGGATGAAATTCCTATTTTATTGCTAGTTTCGGTCCTGATATCACCTTTTACATGGACATATGATTATATAATCTTATTGCCAGTTATTTTACTGGCGGCGAGTTGGTTATTTCGTGATAGGAAAAGAAAGGCAGTACTGCTCTTTGTTGGTTTATATCTGACTATTAACATACTTGGATTGATCCTTCATACAAGATTAAGTGATTTCTGGTTTTTTTGGATGGCTCCAATATTGCTCGTAGGTTTCTTGTTGATTCGAAGACAATATTTTAATTCGATGAATTCTCCGGGAGTGATTGAATCTTTATAGACATATGACTCAAAATAATCTCTCTACCCTAACAATTAAATCTAATCGGCACGGAATCAGCCTCGATATCCTGTGGGTATTGGTGATTATATGTGGTTTCCTTTTCATCACATCATTAACCCCGTTACCTCCAAATGATTTTTGGTGGCATCTTAAGATTGGGGAGTATATATCTACCAATCACACCATCCCAACTACGAATATGTTTGCGTGGACTTTACCTGCTGACCAACCTTTTTTTTATGGTACCTGGTTTGCAGAGCTCTTATTTTATCTCTTGTATCGAATAGGGGGAATTGCACTCATCATCCTGGCACGCACGTTATTAATCGGGATCACCGTATGGCTAGTCGCAAGTGAAGCACGTCGACAGAGTAATTCATGGCGTATATCAGCAGGGGTAATTACCTTTCTATGCCTAATGATCCTTAATAATTTAATCGTGCGAACACAGATGTGGGCTTGGATCCCGTTCGTCACAACATATCTTGTATTAAAACGTTACACTGATGGAGAGCTAAGCTGGAAATGGCTATTCTTATGCCCAATTAGTATGGTCCTATGGGTGAATGTCCATGGAAGCTTTATATTAGGACTGATATTACCAGGAGCGTTTTTCCTTGGTGAAACAATCAGTAAGCTGCTGAAGCTCCCAAAGGTATTAAATTGGCATCAGATTGGATGGATTGGATGTACTGGTGTATTATCTGGAGTGGCAGTTTTGATCAACCCACGTTTTGAGGAAATTATCACCTACACGATAAACCTACTCACCGACCCACCAAGCCAAAAATTAATTGAAGAATGGCAATCACCAACCCCACATGGAATCGCAAATATTTTTTTCTTTATAAGCATTATTGTATTTATTATCATTCTTGCATATTCCAAATACCACCTCACACCCACAGAGATCATCCTTTTTATTGGTTTTTTGTGGCTAGCATGGTCAGGTCAGCGGTATGTTATCTGGTTTGGAATGATTTCAGCGCCAATCCTTGCACGGCTGATTAAAGATCTTCCACTTAAAATTCCTTCATTTACGCCACAAAAGAACTGGCTGAACCTAATAATATTAATAATAATATTTATCCCAGTAATTGCAGTCCAACCCTGGTTTGTCGAAAATTTACCCCTGCCAGACGATTACTGGAAGTTTGTGTTACGTAATACGCCTTATGGACCTTTGAACAGTGTTGAAACACCAGTAGGAGCAGTTGAGTATTTACAATCTCATCCTGGTGGAAATCTATTTAACGAGATGGGTTATGGTAGTTACTTAATTTGGGCACTCCCAGGGCAAAAGGTATTCACGGATCCACGGGTTGAACTATACCCATATGACCAGTGGATGGATTATATCCAGATTAATAACGGAAGAAATTATAATGAAATTCTGATGAAATATGGAGCGGATAGAATATTGTTGGATAAAAAGTTGCAACGAGATCTTGCAGATTCATTAGCTAAAGACCAACTCTGGAAATTAGAATATGATGATCAATATTCGCAGGTATGGGTAAAAGCTTCTGATTAAAGCTAGATAAGCAAAACAACTGAAATGAAAGAATATGTTTTTTACTCCATACTATTTTCGACTATTCCAATCTTGGTGTTGTACTTAGTAAATATCAATGGTCTTCCAATGAGCTTACTCTTTTTGATTATATTAATACCCACTTTGATTTTAATTAGATTTATGCTGCTATTTTCAAATACAATAAAGATTCACCGTTCTGGAATTGATGGATATACCTTGATGTTCTGGTTTTTTAAATGTATACCTTTCCAAGTTTAGATAAGTAATTTTGAGACCGAATAAATTAACTTCTCATCTCATTGGATTTTCTGCCCTCTATGGGCTCTATTTTTTTATCTCAAGCAGATGGATTTGGAAGAGGATAACATCACCAAAGGCAATACCTTACTTTCTCAATAAATAATTGGTAACCTATTTATGACCTGGTGGATGCGATTCAATCAATTTTTAAATCCTCGACGGCTGAAATATGCGTGGGTCGCTGGGGGCACATTATGGTTTGCATGGTTGGTCAGCTGTATTTTAGGTCCTGGCAATATGGATTTAGCGGGACATGTAGTTGGCACAGACTATATTACGATATTTGCCTCCGGGATTGCAATCCGGCAAGCAGAGAGTGCCAACTTATACAATTTTGATTACCAAGCTCAGCTCGAACAATCGATTGCTGGACCTGAGCTGGCAACCTTTAATGCCTTTATTACGCCACCATTCCTTGCCTGGCTTTTTGTGCCATTCTCAGTCTTGCCCTATATCTGGAGTTTTACTGCTTGGAGCTTACTAAGTATATTATTCCTGTGGGTGAGCCTTAAATTACTATCTGCAGACCAACCATTGAAAGTTTTTTTATATTCACTCACCTGGTTTCCCATATTTGCCACCATCAGTTTTGGAGAGAATAGTTTACTCAGTCTATTTTTACTTAGCCTCACATTTTGGCTGTGGCGAAAAGAAAAATATCTATTGGCTGGATTGGCATGCAGCCTATTGTTATACAAACCCCAATTAATCTTAGGGGTAGGCTTACTCTGGTTGTTGGAATACCGGCGTAGCTGGAAATCTTTACTTGGACTAGGTCTTGGAGGTGCTTCGCTGGTTGGTTTATGCTTTTGGTTGTTACCTGATGCTTCTTGGGCATATCTAGAACTCGTTCGTAACGCCATACCTGCCATGATCTATCAAGAGCAATTCCCACTTTGGCATCTTCACTCGTTGCGCGGATTTTGGATTCTATTATTCCCTGGACAAAAGTGGTTGGTGGAAGGATTATCAATGATTTTATCTGTAGCAGGCATCGTTGCCTATATATTCTTTTGGCATAGAAATCGAAAGGAGCCGAAACTTTTATATGCAGCTGCAATCTGCTTAACAATCTGGATCACACCACACGCCATGATCTATGATTGGACAATTCTACTTATCCCGGCTATTTTACTTTGGCAAGCACGTCCTGAGCTACAAAATTTGTGGAAACCTTTGTACGCATTAATTTGGATGGCAACATTTATCAGTGGTGTACTAACCTACGAACAGCGTAAAGTACTTCCTTTTGCTATACAAATTAGCATACCAATATTATTCCTGGTATTTCTCATGATATTTAAATCAACTATAAATCATCCCCAAGGCGAAATTGGCGACCTGAAATGAAAAAAGATCTGTTTTTCATAGTTTCCTTGGGTATTATCCTGACTCTCATTATTCCTGTGTTTCTCCGTGAGAAAGGAGGAGGGGATTTCTTAGCATATTGGTCGGCTGCACATTTATTCGCAGGTGATGGTAATCCTTATAACCAAGCTGAGATGAGACAATTACAGCAGCAGACAAGCCCTGAGAGATTTGTTAATCATGATGGTTTTGTAAATGCTTGGAATCCCCCATGGTTGATCCTTATCCTTCTACCAGTTGGGATTCTACCCTTTTCTATTGCTTTTCCAGTTTGGATATTTTGTAATACATTTCTAATTGGTCTGGCTTTGCTAGTCTCATGGAAATTATGTGTGGGCGATCAAAGATCATGGGGCATTATATTTGTATTCCTCACAGGATTTTTGTATGTCGAAACAATTTCCTACCTAGCAATAGGTCAAATTACAAGCATTGTATTACTGGGAATCGTGCTATTTATTTGGTTTTTGGATCGCAATTTGGATATCCTTGCTGGGATAGCATTATTGTTTGCAACGATTAAACCTCATATTTCATATTTTTTTCTTATCCTTGTGTTTATATGGATAATCCAGAATCGTCGATGGAAAGTTGTTACAGGATTCATTTTAGCAGCACTAATCTCTCTGGTCATATTTTGGGTAATCATTCCGAGTTGGTTGATTGACTATATATCTTTATTAAATAATTTACCTTTCAATCTGTTATATACAAGCACCTTTGCCAGTTTAATTTCTGATAAGTTTAATATATCAATTTTTAAATTTTTACCAATATTATTAATCTTCGTGATAAAACCCCTTCTACAAATAATAAGAAGAGAAGACTGGTTAACTGGAGCAAATCTGGCTTTACTTGTATCAATACCATTATCTCCATATGGATTTAATTTTGATCATATTGTACTTCTACCATCGATTGTTCAGATCATTGCTTGGTCATCAAAAAATGAGTTACCGAGAAAATATACCTATTTCATTTTTATAGGTTTGATTGTAATTAATTTAATCATAGCCAAAATGCTTTCGATCGATGGGTTGGAATATTATTGGTTCTTTTGGATACCTATCCCCCTGCTAGGAATTTACTTGTTTGCATGGAAAACGAGAAATGCTTACAGAAAAGCCACAAACTGACCTAAGTCTAATCATTCCAGCATTAAACGAGCAAAAAAATCTGTCTATTTTGCTCCCACAATTACATCAGATTCTACAAACGAAACACATTATTTATGAAATAATCATTGTCGATGAAAACGCGGATTTAGAAACAAGAACAATTGCCCAAGATAATTCATGCATCCTCCTTTCCCCAACTAGTAAAGGATATGGCGCCGCACTTAAAGCAGGTTTTCAATTCGCTCATGGGAATTATATTCTTACCATGGATGCTGATTTATCCCATTCACCCGATTTTTTACTTTCATTATGGGATACTCGTTTACGGGCCGAAATAATCATTGCTTCCAGATATATAACCGGGGGAAAGGCATTTATGCCATTCTCTCGATTAGTTCTCAGCAAAATTTTAAACCAGGTATTCAGTCGGGGACTAGATTTACAAGTACGAGATATGTCCAGCGGGTACCGTTTATACAAGGCTTCGACAATTAAAAAGAATATATACGAAAGCAACGATTTTAATTTGTTACAAGAGGCGCTGGTAAATGCATTGATTGAAGGGTATTCAGTTTTTGAGATTCCCTTTACTTACCAACCGCGAAAGCATGGGTCTTCTCATGCTAGAATTTTTAAGTTTGGCCTAAAATATCTACAAACATTTTATAAACTTTGGAAAGTACGCAATTCAATTGCCAGTGCTGATTATGATGCTCGTGCTTATGTAACATTAATGCCGCCTCAACGATACTGGCAACGTCAGCGATTTAAGCATATAACAAATATGATCAGAGGTGAGGATAATTGTTTGGATGTCGGTTGTGGTTCAAGCCGGATCCTCGATGCCACGCCAGAAGGTAGTATTGGATTAGATATCCAAATTCGGAAATTACGTTACTCCCGCCGTTATCACAAAACATACATCAACGGCTCTGCTACTGCATTACCAATTACTAACGAATCTATAAAATGTCTTATATGTTCACAGGTGGTCGAACACATCCCTCGGGGTACAGTGTTTTCAGAGCTGGATCGAGTGTTAAGCCCAGGTGGTCTTCTAATTTTAGGAACACCCGATTATGGTAAATGGGAATGGAGATTGACCGAAAAGATATATAAACTGATTTTGCCCCAAGCGTATGCAGACGAGCATATTACTCACTATTCATATCGAGAGATAGAAAATGAATTTAGATCTATAAGAGGATATACTATTGAGGATATACATTATATTCTACAAGGGGAATTAATTATCAGGTTAAGAAAACCCGATCTAAGTAAGAAATAGAATATCATAAAAAACCAAATCCTTACCTAAGCATATAATAAATAGGATAAAACAATAAATAATTTATTAAGTTAATCCAATCAATCATCCAAGACACACGACGCCACTTTACTTTTCCTATTACCACTTAGACATTATGGACAGGTTATACGAATTCAGATTTTCGATCTTCTCACGAATATCAAAGCAGTTGGGTCCTGGTATTGCATCTCCCATTCCCCTGATTCCTGAGCGGCTTTTACCAGAGCAGGCTGCTCTGTTGGGCTGAGCATCAATATGTTCACCCCATACCCTTTTAATAACTCTTCCCAATCACCAATTGCATTACTGATATTGAGATAATCAATCCACACTTTCTCGGGGAACAATTCAATCCGCGAATCCACAAAAACCTGATATTTCGGATAAGCTGCCCAAATCAGGTAACTGCCAAATGAAATTCCATTAAACAACTGACCTGGTGGATTTTTCTCTAAGAGCACTTGTGTTGCCTGAGTTGGCGTTTCTGCTGATATTAATCCCGCCTTGGCTTGAGGTAGAGGTAGCCTATCCTTAAACCAAGGAAGCGTAATCACAGCCATTCCTATTAGGATGATACAAAAAGTGATATTTAGTAATTTCGATCCCTCTGAGGTCGTGGTTTGGTGATTTTCTCTTTGATGGCTTTTTATAATGTAAGAAATATGCTCAGCAAGGATAGGTGCCATTACCATTCCAAACCATACGCTGCCTCGTGCAGTTTTCACACCCAGCAGGCCAAAAGCTAGGAAAGTTAATATTTGAAAGAAATTTGGACGTTTGGGTGAGAATGCAAATACCACAATACTACCAATCAACCCTGAGTAGAAAATTAATCCCATCAATGAGTTAAGCGTAGGTGGCGCCCACTCCGTGACAAGATTTTGGACCACAGAATTCCCAAAAAGGGTAGTAAGGTAATTTATTATTCCCAATCCTCTCGGATTAATCAGGCAGATCAGCAGTGTCAGACCAAACGTGAGTGCAGGAACCAGTAACAATTTTATTTCGCTTGCTTGTTTATCATTTTTTCTTGATAGGATCAAATCCCAGATTATCTGCCCAAGCCATAAAGACATGAGAACCAAACCGATAACAAAAGTGCCATGGCTGTTGACCCATATGAGCATGCCTAAAGGAAAAATAATCAACCAGCCGAATTGACGATTTTCCTGGTATTTATATATAGCGAGCAAGAATAGACTTGCCAGTAAAAATGTGATGCCTTGAGGCCGCACGTTCCAATCATTTATCCCAAGTGCTGCTGCAAATAACACTCCAAAGGCTGCTATCCGCCAGCTTTTTGAGGTTATTTTACAAATCCAAAAAATAATGGCATAAGCAGACGTAATGATCAGACTGTGAATAAAAACAACCAAAGCTGGACCACCAAGCTTATAAATGCTATAAAGAAATATTTCCATCAACCAAAACATTTGATACGAGGGGTAGGCTTGTCCATTTGCTGTATATGAGTAAATATCGAAAGTGGGTATTTTTCCTGTTGTGATAATCTCACGACCAATGGTGATATGCCACCAAAAATCGTAGGGGCGAATAGGATGGGTATTGATAAAAATTAAAATTCCCACAAGTGCTGTAAGCCCCCAAATATGTTCAATTGAAAGATGAAATCTAATAGGTTTCACCCAACCTCAATTCATCAATTAACAACCGTTTTGGTTTAAGCGCCCACCATCTTACCCAATACAGCCCAATGAATAAGATTAGTGGTAGAGGAATGAGTAAATTTAGCTGCATTTTTGGATGAGCGCTATTCAGGTTATTGGTGAACAAAGCCCATTCCCAAACAAAGATAATAAAAGTAAGTAAAACCGAAATCCATTGTCCACCCTTTGGCCAATGTTCTGTAAGCATAGCGGATATTAGAATAAGCGGAAGAATTAAGCCAGTAAAATTAGCAGGGATCGCAGGAATACCGATCCATTGACTAATTACCATTGTTAAGCATGCGGTCCATAAAAACCAGCGAAAGTCTTTCTTTAATGCATAATACCATTCAATAACTAAAATAATAACCAAAATGCCAGTTATCATCCATCCAAATTGTGTGCCTAACCCTGGCCACAATTCTTTGAACAAAATACCAGGATTCCCTGCAGGGAAATAATCGGTGAAGTTATATAGAATCTTAAGATATTGGCCTATCCAACCTGGAACAAGAAAAAAAACGATAACTGAAAGCGCTAAAATTGTCATCACAAACCAAAGGAGCAACATTTTATTTCTTTTTGATATCCCCCAAATCAGCGTGAATAGGATAACCAGGATGGACATTGGGGGTTGGATAGCTGCCAGGGCTAATAAAATACCACCAGCCTCATTCCAGCGGTTTCGAATCGCCAGAAATGCACCAACTAGAAAAAAAGCTGCCCAGATGGATAGCCCCCCGTCCAACCAGGGAAGAAATACATGGTAGCTAAATATCGACAATATTGAAAACAATAAGAAGATATACCAGGAAGGCTTCCAATCCGTAATTTTTAGACCAGCAATTAAAATGAAAAATATAGCTATTAATTGTCCACTTAACCAAAGTGTATGGGCAAGGATTTTATTCTCAATTAACGCAAACGGGAAAAAAATAATACCGGAATATAGTGGTGAGGTATATCTGGGAGAGATACTTTCAATAAAACTATTCTGGTACCTTACAGATTTTTGAATTTGACTTGATATAGAATCATCATACGGGCTCACGCCATCAGCGACCAAAGCACGTAAGCCGATCCATTGAACAAAAAAACCTTCTCCACTAATATTCATTTTAGAAAAATTATAATTGCCCCACCCTAAACCAATGAGAATGCATACAATTAATAATATTGCAAATCCCATAATTAACGAAGTCGACCGATTCAATGCATCTCCATTGCGTTCGTAGAATGATAATTCAAAAATAAAAAAACTTACCTATTGTAAGGTTATTAATATATCACTTTGAATTTATTAAATTATAAGCTATGATTATAATGATTCACAGGAATTATTGAATTATTTAGAGGGATATATGGCAGAGAAACATAATTTTTCCAGGAAGCCTTTGCATAGATTATCAATAATTGTTTCTGCTATATTAATCGGGAATTTCATCCTACCGTTTTATGCTTCTGGCACTTATACGGCGGAAACTCCTCATCCTATTTTACCTAGTGATTATTCTGAAACAACACCATTCACCGATCCCCCATTGGGTGTTCCATCTTTTACCTGGTCTGAGGTTAGCGGAGCGTCAAAATATCGTTTACAGGTGGATAGTGATGATCATTTTAATTCACCAATATTGACTATTACAACAGCTAACACATCATACACTCCTACATCTGTAACACATCTATTTGCTGATGGAGAATGGTTTTGGCGAGTACGTGTAGAAGAACCTGCTCCATTTGGTTTATGGAGCGATGTTATGCATTTCTCCAAGACATGGGCAACTGAGGATAATAAGCCCACCCTACTAGCACCAGATTATGATGATGTCATAGCGTTTTTTAACAGCCCAGTTTTTTCCTGGTCTCCAATAATGGGCGCAGCAAAATACCGCCTTCAAATCGCTGAGGCAGAAGATGGCTTCAACGAGCCAATAATAAGCATTGACACGGTTGAGACTACCATTCAACCAAATGATCGATTAGAAAACCAAGAATATTGGTGGCGAGTTATTCCAGTGGATAGTGCTGATCATTTAGGCACACCAAGCGAAATCAGGAAATTCACCATGACATATGGTACTCATCTGATGGAGCTAGTGCCTACCTTGTTAACACCGGGAGATGAGACTTATCCCACTTTCACGCCCACTTTTCATTGGACGGCAGTAGAAGGAGCTGAACATTACAATCTTGAATACACATCGGAAGAAAAACAAAATTGTGATTTCAGTAAGGGAACCATTATAAACACGAGGCAAACTTTTTATACACCTACCGACACTTTTCCGAACAAGGCCCGTTATTGCTGGCGTGTAAAGGTAGAATCAGGCTCTGCTGTGGGTGAATATAGTGATATCTGGCACTTCGAGAAGAGGTGGTATCTTCAACCCCAATTATTGACTCCTTCGTATCAATACGGAAACGGTTTATATCCTATCTATAGTTGGACACCTGTTCCAGGAGCTTCCTACTATAATATCGAGATTTCGGAAGATCCATACTTTAAGGATATATTCGAATCAGCGACAACGGCAAATACAATCTATTCACCGCAATCGAAATATAATGGAACGGATTATTATTATTGGCGTGTAACACCCTACGATGGTGGAGGAGAACCAGGATTAACCAGCGAGGTGTGGGAGTATCAAAGTAATTACGATTCCACTGCCCCAATCTTGATCTATCCGCCTTATTATTATCAACCAAATGATTACGACGGGTTTACAATGAATCCGGTGGAAGACCGGACGATTGCATACCCAATCTTCATCTGGCACAGAGTCATGAACCCCACTCCCAATGGAGGCATATTCGCATCTGCATATCGCCTTCAGGTGGACACCACACCTAATTTTAATAATATTTTATGGGAATATGATACAGAAAATACCAGTGCCACTCCAATCGTAGGCGATGATTTTACACCACAAGTTGGCGAAGATTATTTCTGGCGGGTGTGTGTGTTGAATCACATTGGTGGTAATTGCGTGACTAATATTCATTCAGGATGGAGTCAAATTTGGCGAGCCCAATTTGATAGGAGTTTGGCACTCCCACCTACGAATGGAGATACACCCGTGCTACTTCGACCTGCCTATGGACAGGAAATCGTCGAAGCCACCCCGCTTTTGGAATGGTTTCCTTTCCAGAATGTAACCGAGACACAATATCAAGTAGAAATCAGCCGCGATTCAGATTTTTCCACTTTAGCCATCACAGAAACAACAAATATTCCATCGTATTCTCCGCCCTACAGCCTAGTACAACGCAGTCTTGGACGGATTGATTATGGTACATTTTATTGGCGGGTTCGAGGCTTTACTGGCAGTCAATGGAGTGCGTGGAGCGATTCATGGCGTTTTCAAATTGCTTCACAATCTGAATGGCAATTTACTCGAACACTCGGAAATCAAACCAACCGATTATTGATTGGGTCCGATCCAATAAGCGATACTTATCCAACTTATGATCTGACATCATTATTTGCCTCTCAATCAAAATACTTCTGGTTCCTGGGTTTCAATGCTACGTTATCGTCTGCAGACATGACTTATGTCCTTTATTTTGATACAGATCATGTAGATGGGTCCGGTGCAAGCACACCTCCTGAAAGGTCTTACCAGGTTAGTACCATTCCCGCACATCAACCTGAATATGCCATCTATGTGGATAAGGTTGGTGGAATCATTGATGCTCAAAACATACAGGTGTTTGCCTGGGATGGAATCGATTGGGGCGATGCGCAAACACTTGAAGACATTGGAGGTCTTATCTATGTTTCCAACGACTTTGTTGAACTCCAATTACCAAATACTGCTATCGGTATGAGTCAGAATAATAGCAGTATTTCTGTAATACTATTCAGCGTTGATAATAGTACTGGTTTATTACAAGACTCAGTCCCTAGCGATTCAACAGTTCCTGGCGATTCATATCTGAGCCACTTTAGTGCAGTATCAGAACACATGAATTTGATCTCCCCGCCAAACTCTTCCTCCGGAGATCCTACAGCTAATCCTTCCATTATGCTCTTCTATTGGGACTGGCCAACCGGGAGTAACCCCTCCACTCCATTTTCGGGAATAAAACTAGAAGTTTATGATGATCCAGGATATAACAATCATGTAGCTGAATTTAACCTTGACTCATCAGACCCGTACTTTGGCGAAAATCATGTGGTTCTTCTAGACGATATCAATGGTGATGATACTTATTATTGGCGCGTCCAACCAAGATATTGGTATCCCGGGATTTCACCTGCTTTTGGATCGTGGACAGGTAGATGGAGCTTTCGCCGACTGGGATTAACCGCTAAAAACCTGCAAATCTCAGTAAATTGGGCAACACCAACTTTCAGCTGGGATATGGTGGAGGGGGCAAGCTCATATTTGCTGCAGGTATCAAATAATCCAAATTTTGATCCACCAATCATTAATCAAATTACACCCATGACAACATATACTCCTCCAGAGTCATTGAAACAGGGAGATTATTATTGGCGGGTGCAAGTTAATCGCTATGACGGCATAGAAAATGATTGGTCCGAAGTGGCACAATTTAGCCTCATCTTACCAACACCCACAGGTTTATCACCAGATGGCTATGAAATGGTCTACTATGCTCCAACTTTATGCTGGGAGCCATTAATTAAATACAACGATGCTGCTCCATATGAGCCGATATTATCAGCATGGAAATACAAAGTAGAAGTAAGTCGCGATCAGAACTTTACTGTTATTTACGATTCAATTACTACCAACAACAATTGCTGGACACCGGTTGAAGGATATCATGACGGTTCTTACTGGTGGCATGTGGCTATGATCGATGGAAGTGATAATATGGGTTCTTATAGTGCTTCAGCAACTTTTATCAAGCAATACCCGAAAACATCTCTTTTAAGCCCGAATGGGAGATCAAGCCCGGAAACCCCCACATTTATCTGGACGCCGGTCGATGGTGCCGCCACATACCGATTAGAAGTATCGTTGGATCATACCTTTTCTACTTTTTACGATTATGTTAATACCATCAACACACAATTCACGCCGACAGATCTTTATGCGAATAATAAGGCATACTACTGGCGGGTTGCGATTCGGGACATCCAAGGCAGGCAAGGGCCTTTTACCGAAGCAATCGCTCTCATTGGTGGGGGAATCTACACATACCTACCATTTATAAATAGGTAAGCCTTACAAAACCTACAAGTTTTCTAAAAATCTTAAATTATAATTTGGGGGGAATTTTATATTGTTTTTGAAGTTGGTCAGGAGAAACCCCACGCGTTTCAATTCGTTTCCCTTGTCCGACACCAGCCCAAACAGCCCAACTCAAATATACGATTTTATCAATTGTTATACCCATTAATTTTGCACAAGTTAGGTCCACTGCTATAGGGTCACTACCAATTGCCAGTAAGCCATGATTAACGGGTTCTCCATAGAGTGGACCATTTCCCTCCATACCAATAATCCCATCAATTATGGATATAACCGGAGGAAGTGATTGATATAACCCAATAATAAAGGGATTTATACCATTCATGTGGACAATATTCTTTGGCCAACCATATCTAGAACCTGGAACGGTTCCTAATAAGTTTTTTAAACTCAGGGTCACACCTGTCCAATGATGTGTCTTTAACTTAGGAATGGAGATAATGAAATCTGCTTCGCATACATGTCTGGGTAGCCATAAATTATCTAATTCAAGAAACCATCCATCTTTTGTCTTAATGGGAATAAGTTCGTCATAATTAAGATCAATGAATGGAACATCATGTGAATCTAATACATCTAATAATCCACTACTCTTAGCAATAGAGTAAGTGTCTCGCAGGAAACCGGATCCCTCTGCTACCACGATTTTTTTAACCCCCAACTCTTTGAGAAGTTCAATTGCTGCACCCACGACAAGCGGGTGGGTGTGTGCAAGGTTACCCGTTCCGGAATTAATTAGATTAGGTTTAATTAATATATTTTTATCACGCAAATCTGGCATCTCTGAAATATCCCATAAATCGCGTAGCTTAGATACCAGGTCGTCGCTGTAAGAGGAACATTTTGCTAAGCCAACAATAGCTGGTGGTTTAACTCTTTGAAATTGTCCTCGTATCATCCACCTGTAAAATTTCAAAGTCCCCGAATCAAATGTCTTCTGTTGAATGTAAGTCAGCCCTGCCCCTATTCCTCCCAGGAGAGCAATACGAATGAAGGCTCGACGGCTGATCAACTGTTTTGACATTTAAAAATATCCTCTTTGCGCCATCATAGCCCATGCCGTGAAGAATGTGTTGTTATTCCAACTCCCATTGGGTAATTGATTGTCAACAATTTGTGCGTAAGCATCAACATTATCTTTCCCCATGGTTCTCAAACCGAGCAAGCCACTTGATACCGATAATATACTTAGATCTTGATTAATTTCTGAGCTGAGTGCGGATAAATCTTCAGGTATGATCTCGTTTGGGTTAACCTTGGATAATGCCAATAAAACTAAAGAAGTGCGATATGCATGAGGAAGGACAATAGTTTCATACGGCCCAGCATTCCCAAAATCCCAACCACCAACAGGTGTCCTATTTTTGCGAAAATATTCAATTGCAGCGTTCATTCTGATTGATGCTACGCTTGATAAGACACTCCCCTCTAATGCTAATACCGCTAATGCCGTTGGTTCAATCCAAGATCCCTGCCCGGGTAACCAAGGCCATACACGTGCCCAAACATTATCGCTAAATGATAAATTTTGATCCTTAAATTCTGCCTCAGTGATTAAATTCGTACTAACAAATGACAACCACTCTATCCCCCTAATAAACGAATCGATACGTAGCTTTGACTTCTTCAAAGCAATCAACGCCCAAGCCGTATGCCATCCACTTTGTGGATCATTCTCATGAATACCCCATCCGCCATCCTGATTTTGACTGCTTAACAGCCAGGAAATTCCCTTGTCAAATGAATCAATTGCTTTTTCCTCATCCCGAATAGCTAGCAATACCGCAGCAGTCGGTTCAACTACAGATTTTTGGCCTGCGGAATATCCCCATCCCCCTGCTTCGTTTTGAGCAGAGGTCAAGTAGTCGATCGATGAAAACATAATGTTATTAGATTTAAACTCCAGGAGAAGGATTCGCTACGGTTCTTTCTTACTTACCCTAAATATTCGCGTAACCTGCGACGAATGGCTGGGTGGCGTAGCCGGCTGAGTGCTTGAGCTTCGATTTGCCGGACACGCTCGCGCGTAACACCCATCTTCCGCCCCACTTCTTCCAAGGTGTACGCTTGCCCATCCAGCAATCCATATCTTAATTGCAGGATCCGTACTTCCCGGGGTGGTAATCCATTTAAAACGATATCCAGGTGTTCACGCAGCAAATTATATGTGGCTGTTTCATCTGGGGCAGGCACTTCCTCATCCTGTATGAAATCTCCAAGGACTGAATCTTCCTCATCATCCGTTGGGGTCTCCAAAGAGAGTGGTCGTCTGGCAACCTGGATCATATTCTCCACTTTCTGAGGTGTTACTTCAAGCGCTTCTGCCAACTCATCCACAGATGGGTCACGCCCAAGGCGTTGAGTGAGTTGATGTTGCACTCGTAAGAGCTTATTAATCTGATCGCCCATGTGGACTGGCACACGGATTGTGCGACCCTGGTCAGCAATGGCGCGCGTGACAGCCTGCCTGATCCACCAGGTGGCATAGGTGCT
>Ga0208980_10000252_pt1 | contig 28507 bp, 15 predicted proteins | sample WetSurMetagenome_3_FD_187993 | JGI IMG/M metagenome (GOLD analysis project Ga0208980, IMG submission 187993) | Wetland microbial communities from Twitchell Island in the Sacramento Delta, sample from surface sediment Aug2011 Site A1 Bulk (version 2) | ecosystem: Environmental > Aquatic > Marine...
CCTTTCATGCGCTCAGTGCTTCTATTCGATAAACAGCTCATCGATCCGGCCGAGCAGCCCCCTGGCCCGCCGCTGCGCGATCAGATTCGCCACACGCGTCTCTGGCGTTTTGTCGGCATCGAAAGCCGACGCCTCTTCGAGCAGGCTCTGGAACTCCTTCCGATTCTGGGTCGAGACGCAAATCGTCTCCGCATAGCTCACCAGCGGCGATATGCGTGTTCCCTGCGAAAGCTGTGTTGCGCGTGCGAAATGCTCTCGTGCCTTTGTCAACGATCCGCCGACGGATGAGCGTCCTCCTTCGTATGCGATGAAGAAATCATGGATGGAACCGAGTTCCCATGATTCGTCGAGTTCAAGTGCGCGTCGCATCAAAGCCTCCACCAGATTCTGATCGGCGGTGAGTTCCGCATTGTCTTTGGAAATAGCGATGGCATCACCCCATGCGTTTGCAGTCCAATAAATGAGAGGCACCTGTTCCTTTTTCAGTTTGCAGACTGCAGTCTGCGGGTCCTGGCGCAGTTTCGTGCGGAAGTCCGGCAAATCCACCTCGAGCCCCCTCAGTCCGTAATCAAGGGCGCGCAAGCACATCTTGCGCGTCCGCGTTCGCAGCGCAGTCGCGGCAGCAAGATCGCTTGCTTCCATGAAGTCCGCATCCTGCTGGAGATGCCCGTATGCATACTGGGTAAATCCACTGGCGGCCGCAAGCAGGAGGTTTTTGTTTTTCGGCGACTGGGCCAGCAGTCCTTCTATTGTTTTCAATCCAAAAGGAACCGCCTCCCACACAAGCTCCGGATCATTATCGGTGGCATAGACTGAATTGCCGCTGACGAGAGCTTTCCCAGCCTGGTTGATTACTATGGCGCAAGCTGATGCCGACAGGGCGAGCAAAGCCAAGGCTAAAACGATGATCGGTCTATGAGCGTATCTGCCCGCCGGATAACTCCCACGACGCGGATGCAACAGCTGACGGACTAAGCGCTTCAAATACCACATGGATTTCAACAACATCGGCGCCAATCCTTTCATCAGGCATTAATCCCATTCCCGCAGGAATGGCTGCACTGATTCTTTATTCCGATGTTTCTCGGCGGTGAAATGAACACTGCGATTCCCAGTGCAATATATTCTACCACTTATGACCAAGGCTGGAAAATCGGGGGATTTCACAATTGAGAAGGTTGATGGCTGGAGGGTTTACGCAGCAGCAGTTTTTCACCTTACTAGCCGGCAATCGACCTTTGGTCACATAGGGAAATGTGACAGTTGTACCTGGAAGTTATGAAAAAATCAGGGACAGTCAACAAGACTGAGCGTTTGAAGATCGTCCGAGAAAGGGGGAGTGCGGGTCCCTTCAATGGAAATTGTTGGGACCCACGAACCATTCGCGGGATCAGCCGATGAACTTATACCCCAGACCGTGCACAGTCAGAATGTATTGAGGATGCCGTGGATTAGTCTCCAGCTTTTGCCGCAGCCAAGCGATATGGACATCCACGGTGCGTGTCAACGGGGTGGCCTGATAACCCCAGACCTGCTCAAGCAATTCCTCGCGCGAGATGACTGTCTCGCGATGGTTGATCAAGTATTGAAGCAAGTGGTATTCGCGGGCGGAGAGTTCCACTACGGCCCCGCCGCGAGTGACCTCAGCCCGGCGAAAATCGATTCGAACATCCTCAAACTGATAGGAGTCGGAGCCGACCGCAACTTCACCCGGCGTGCGCCGCAGAAGCGCTTCGATGCGCGCCAACAATTCCAGCATCTCGAAAGGCTTCACAAGATAATCATCGGCACCCAGCTTTAACCCGACGACTCTATCCACTACCTCGCCGCGGGCAGTAAGCATCAGAATTGGGGTTGTATTGTTGTGCTGCCTCAAATCGCGGCATACATCAAGCCCGCTTTTGGAGGGCAACATAATATCCAGGATGATAAGGTCGTATGATCCATCCAACGCGCGTTGAAATCCCGCCTCACCATCCTCTGCAGTCTCAATCTCATACCCTTCGACTCGCAGCCGGTCAGAAAGAGTTAGTACTAATCCAGGCTCATCTTCGACTATTAGAATTTTTTTACCCATATTTTTCTCAGCTTAATCTTCCAGTTTAGTAATTTATGACTTGCCGGTTATCGGAACTTCTTTCACAGTTTGCGGCAGCTTCACTAAGGGGCAAGAGGATAGTGAATGTACTGCCCCGTCCTACTCTACTGTCTACGCTGACATGGCCGCCGTGAGCTTCAACAATCTTTTTGACAAGGCTGAGTCCCAAACCATTTCCGCGGACTTGATTCGCGGTTGCATTCTTTCCCCTGAAAAACGGCTCAAAAATGCTTGAGAGTTCGTTATGGGGTATTCCCACTCCCCGGTCTTGAACGATAATACTTACCGCCCTGCCAAACTTGCATGAGCAGCATTCAGCCCGTATTCCAATCCACCGGCTTGTGCCGCTGAATTTCATCGCATTGCTCAGCAAATTTCGTACTGCCCGTTCGAGTGCGCCATGATTTCCGATGGCATCAGGCAGATCAGGCTGGATCTTCTGTTCGATTTCAAAGTCTTTTTCCCGAATCATCGGTTGGCAATCCGAAATGGCCTGGTCAATCACGCTCTTTATTTTTACATCTTGAAACTCTTGCTTCTTCCAGTACGAATGGGCGCCCGCAAATTGGAGCACTTGCTCGATTGCACCGGCCAGGCGTCGGCCTTCGTCTCGTATGACCGTTCCATAACGGGCAATTTGCTCATTATTATGAATTACCCGGTCCGCCAGATTTTCTCCGGCCAAGCAAATCACGGAAATGGGAGTTCTCAGCTCATGCGTCACTCCGGCAACAAATTCTATCTGCTGCTGGGCCAGATGGAGGAAGCGCCGGGTCGATATCACAATCATCACACCGCTGCCGAAGAGCAGCGACAGGATCCCAAAACCGATTGTCAAATTGCGACGGCGCGCATTTGCAACGGCAGCGTCGATCGAACCATCCTTGTGTTGAATCAAAATCCGCCATAGCCCTTCACCTCCACCGCCAGGCCCCCCTTCAAACGTGGCGGGTGCAAAACCTGCCTGATTGGGACCTGTCGGCAATGGTGCATTGGGCGGAGGCCTATTAGAATCTTCCCGCATGTTCGCTTGGAAAGCTTCGCCATCAATGTTCGACGGGTCGGGGTTCGGAAAGGAGAACCAGGGAGAACGCAGTTTGAAAAATTCAGCTGTTACATCGGCTTGGCCGATTAAAGCAGCCCGCTTGCCCGTATTCGAACCGCGTTTAGATAAATCTGAGAAAAAGATGATATCGTCCCGGTTTTTGCTGGAAACAACCTGAATCCTAACGTTCACCTGACTGTCGCCGGAAGAGATTTTTTCTATAATCTCCGGCAGCATTTGCTCTTTGATATAGGGGAAATCCAATCCGAGGATAATGAGGTCGGACGAAGTGGAGGACGTAAACGCCATTTCTTCCCTAAGCATAACGGATCTGCTTATGGGAACCAGCAGCGCCGGCACTTTTTCGTCGATATGTCGCATTTGAGGGCCAGCTAGCCTGTTAGGCCCATTCCGGTTTAGATTTTGGGCTGAAAGAGCGTTTCGCGCATCCGAGCCTTGTCTCATCAGGCGTTGACGCAAATGACTCAATTCCTCCGGCCAGGGACATGGTTCGAATCTGTATTCGTCCGTAATTAGCCGTTTGAGAGTGAAGGAGGAATCCTTATTCGCGGTCGCGAGCCAGATGTTCTTTATCAAGTTGGGATATTGTGCACCGGAAGCCCAGCGGATGTATTGGTTCGCGTATGTTGTCCCATCCTCCATTTCGCCGGACGGCAGCTCGGGATAGAATGCATTGTACGCATCGGTCAGTTCAGTGTCGAAATCCCCGGCGATATGGTTTGCCGTTGCGTTCATGAAGGCTTTCATCTGTCCCAGTTCCCCATCGCTAACTTGGCCAAGCCAGCGATACTGCAACGCAGCAAGCACAGCCAAGAGCAAGGCCAGGACAGTAATCAGCACAAGCAGCTGACTTGAAGCACTCTTCTTCCCCGGCGCAGAGTTGGAAAGCACTTGCCGCCTGTACCAAAACTCCTCTATTTTGCCTACAATTGAATTCGGCCGCGACGGACGTCGGAAGTGCTTGCAAACCTTACACGCTGCTTCATCCTTTTTTGTCGTCAAAGCAAAAAATCCCCTGTAATATATTAAATACGAAAAATATGAGAATTTTTTTCACTAAATGGTTCATTATCTTAGGGATTTTCTATAATCTGAATAATGGCCCGCTCCCATGGGCCGCATTCAGGGGTTTTGTCTGGAGATAGATGGAATGCGTAAACGCACTGTACGGCTAGGTTTGGCATCGATCCTGGTCTTGGTCCTTCTGGCCTTTGCAGTTGCCGGAATGGCCCAGGAAAAGGCAGCGCTGAGACAAATCACAGGAATTATAACTGACACATCGGGAGGGGTGTTGTCTGGTGCTCAGATCAGTATTCAAGGGACTGAATTATCAGCCCTTACGGACAGCCAGGGAAAGTTTTCCCTGGAAGGAGCACCTGTGGGGAAGATAACCCTGATTGCCTCGCTCGACGGGTTTGCCGTCAAAGAAGTCCCCATAGAGGCAGACGCCGGGCAGGAAGTGAATCTTGATATCGTCCTGGAAGTCGAATCACCTGAAGACACTGTAACAGTGGTGTACGAGGCGCCCAAACTGATGAGCGCTTCTGAAAGCATTGGAGAGCTATCCATCACACCAAGAGAGGTTTACGCATTGCCCAGTCTTGGGGAAAAGGATGTTTTCCGTTCCATCCAACTCATGCCGGGAGTCAGCGGAAGCACCGAGTCTTCTTCCGGGCTTTATGTCCGAGGTGGCACACCGGACCAGAATCTGGTCATGTTTGATGACTTCACGGTCTACAAAGTGGATCACTTCTTTGGCGTTTTCAGCGCATTCAACGCAAATGCTGTCGAAAATACAACCCTATATAAAGGCGGATTTGAATCGAAATACGGGGGAAGAATATCCAGCGTCATCGATATAATCGGGAAAAGCGGTGGCAACGAGGAATTTTCCTATGGCGGAGGCTTTAGTTTTCTGAGCGTTAATGGCTATGTCGACGGCCCTCTCGGGAAAAAAGGAACTATATCGCTGTCCGGGCGTAGATCCTATCCGAGCCCCTTCAGCACAAAAATACGCGAAAACTACACCACCTCCCCTGGATCCGGGGGAGGAGCAGCGGCGGCTCAATTTGACACAGAGCCGAGCAGCTATTTTTATGATTTAAACGGCCGTGCAACATATGCGCCAGACACCAAAAATAGTTTTGTCCTCAGTTCTTATTACGGCAAGGACAACTTCGACGACGAAAGAACGATGGATCTCCCGGCCTTTGGGACTGATAACACTGCGAGTTATACGGGAGAAATCGTAAATCTGGCAAAATGGGGAAACATCGGTGCAAGCCTGAGTTGGCACAGGAACTGGTCGACCAGTTTTACGAGCGACATTTCCCTTGCGTACTCCCGATATTATAGAACTGCCGAGCGAACATCCACGTTTACTACGACTGGCGATATCGATGAAGATGAGGATTTAGAGAATCCGGGCGACATGGATTCCATCGAAACCAACAAGCTGAACGATATGACGGTTCGCTGGGGCAATAACCTGACACTGGGTTCCAAGCACTATCTCGAATTCGGCGCTGAGGCCACAAGGAACATCATTAACTACTATTTCAATTTCAACGATGCTGCGGGAATATTTGACCGCGAAAGCGAAGGCATCCAACAAGGCTACTATCTTCAGGACAGATACCGGCCTTTTAAGAAGCTTGAAATCACGCCGGGAATACGGGTAGCCCACTTCGACAATGTCAAAAACTACTATTTTGAACCTCGGTTGTCGGCAATCTTTCATTTTAGTGATAGATTTAGGTTTAAGGCAGCCGGGGGTAGTTATCATCAATTTGTCAGCGATCTGACTCGCGAAGATCCGATGCAGGGAGACGAGACATTCTGGATGATGGCGGACAACAGCCTGATTCCCGTGAGCGCCTCCGATCATTACATCGCAGGCGCCAGCTACGAAACCGACCAATACCTCTTTGATGTAGAAGTGTATCGGAAGGAATTGCGCGGTCTGGCTGAGTTTGCATCGTTTCGCTTTAGCTTCGACCCCAGCAAAAGGTCTGATGAAATTAATTTTGAGAAATCGTTCTACACGGGCACCGGCAGGGCTGAAGGCGTGGATTTCTTGGTGCAGAAGAAATTCGGCGCCAATACCGGTTGGATCACATACACGCTCGGCCAGGTAAAGCATAATTTCCCCGATATCTCTTCCGAGTCCTATCCTGCCTCTCATGATTCCAAGCATGAAGTGAAGATCGTGGATAGTTACCGGCTTAAGGATTTCACATTCTCAGGCAATTGGGTTTATGCCAGCGGAAAACCATACACCGAACCGACTGGTTCCGATGAAATTACCGCGGATAACGGCCGCACAATGTTTGTGCCAATCTTCAGCGCCAAGAATGGGAATCGCCTTCCGGCTTACCATCGCCTGGATCTATCGGCATCGTGGGAATTCCTCAAACGAGAAAATTCACAAGCTCGAACGGGAGTATCTTTCTTCAATGTCTACGATCACGAAAACGTCTGGCGCAGGGAATATCACATCATCGAGGGATACATTGTGCAGACTAACGTAAACTACCTGGGATTCACGATAAGCGCATTCTTGAATGTTGATTTCAACCCGCCATCGGCTGCCCGGAAAGCTGGTCCGGCATGGACCAAGGTCGAATCACCCAAGGAAGGGAATCTGAAGCCCTGGGAGAGGTCTGAGAAAATCTACGACTTTTTTGGTCAGGTCGTTTCGTTCGCTGCCGATCGGATCACAGTGCAGACAGATATGGGGACCCAGGACTTTATCTTGAATAAGGATTCGATCACGGGTGAGTCCGAGTACGAAAAGGGAGCTCAGGTTCACTTATATTACCGCAAAGAGGCACTGGGGAATGTGGTTACGATGGTGGTCCGCAAGGTCAAGAACGTCGATGATCTCCTCGCCTTATCGCAGACTTCATAAAATAATTGGTGTCAGTTAATTTTGAGACTTATGTGTCTCATTTTTGCTGAAGACGCAAAACCGGGAAAGTGAATTACCATCTATAAAAGGTATCAAGGGAACGCGCCTATGAGGAACAAACAGGATCGATGGATGTTGGATCGACGTTCATTTCTCAATTCCATGGGAGTAAGTGTTTGTGGAACGTCCTTGTACGGTTTACCTCCCTTCAGCGCCTATACCTTGAACGAGGCTATGGCTGCTGCCAAAGGGGACGGCGAAAGAGCGATCCCGACCTTTTGCGGTATGTGCGGGCCCAGCTCCGGTTGCGGCATTTATGCCTTTGTGAAAAACGGCCGCTTCATCCGAGTCTCCGGCATGAAGGAGTGTCCCACAAACCAGGGGGCCATCTGTGCCAAGGGTCAGGCCGCTCCACAATGGGTCTATTCGCCGGCCCGGCTGAAAACGCCCCTCAAAAGGATCGGAGCCAAGGGGGAGGGTAAATTCCAGGAAATTACTTGGAATGAGGCCATCGGTATCATCGCGGAAAAACTCAAAGAACAGAAAAAGAAGTTCGGTCCGGAATCCCTCGCCATGTTGAGTCCGGCCCGGCGCTCCTACAGCGATTATATGCAGCGCTTTCTGATCGTACACGGCAGCCCCAACTACGGCCACAGCGGCATCTGCGCCATGCAGAGGGGGTTTGCCTTCTCTTATACGCTAGGCGGCCAGCCCATGTGCGATTATCAGGGAAGCGACGTCCTTATCATTTGGGGGAAGCAGCCCTTCTATTCGGGACCGGCTCAGAGTGGGGCCAGAAATTATATCGCCGCCAAGAAACGAGGAGCTAAGATTATTGCCATCAAGCCATCCATAGAGCCCGATTCGGGGATGGCCGATATTTGGGTGCCCTTGAGGCCCGGGACCGATGCCGCCCTGGCCCTCTCTATGCTAAATGTGATCATCAAGGAAGATCTGATCGATGCCTCGTTTGTAGAGAAGTACTGTTATGGCTACGACAAACTGAGGGAACACATTCAAAAGTACTCCCCCGAGTGGGGAGAGAAGGTAACCGGCGTCCCGGCCAAGCAGATCCAGGAGGTGGCGCGGATTTACGCCACGGCCAAAGGAGCGGGCATTGATCTTGGAAATGGTGTGGAACACGCACCGTCCGCAAACGATGCCATTCGGGCAGTTGCCATCCTGATGGCCGTCACCGGAAACCTGAACAGAACCGGCGGCGGAGGTAACCGGCTGGGGGGAGGAATGGGCCCCGGTGGCGGCGCGGGCAGCACCAAAAGCGTCAACCTGAAGGAGCGCTATACCCAGGAGATGGTGGACAAACTGGTGGGTCCCGAATTTCCAAAGGTGTTCCAACCGTTCCTGGAAGGAACATCTTCCGCCTATTACCGGATTCTCGACAGCGTTCTGACGGAAAAGCCATACCCGATCCGGACGGTGATCGCGCCAGGAACCCAGCCCACGGTCAGCACCAGGGGAACCAAACGGGTGATCGAGGCCCTAAGAAAGCTGGATTTCTACGTGGTGGTGGATGTTACCCGCACTGCCGACATGAATTATGCGGATATCGTTCTTCCAACCGCGACCGTCTACGAATCGGACCATCCCTTCGAGTTAATGGGTGGTTCCATAATGGCAAGAAGCAGAGTCATCGACCCGCTTGGGTCCTATAAGTCGATATTTGAGTTTTTCCTGGATCTCGGGGTTGCAATGGGCTACGGGGAGGACTTCTGGCATGGCAGCATGACAGCCTGCATGAACGATCTACTGTCGCCGCTCAACCTGACTATCGACCAAGTGCGGGAAAATCCTCTGGGGAAGTCTCTCCAGGCGTCCGGCGGTGCGCCGGGCGGTCCAGGTCCTGGTTCCGGTGGCGGGGGACGCGGCAATTTCGAGAGCATCTTCCAGGCCAAGAGCAGCCGGCTGGACGGCGCGCCCTACCTGCCCCAGGGAAAGGTGGCAATTTACAACACAACCTTCGAGAAGGAAGGGTATAATCCGCTCCCGGAATGGCGCGAGCCGCCGGAGAGCGTGACGGGAACCCCCGATCTCGCCAAGAAATACCCTTTGACCCTGTCCGATTACCATACGTCCAAATGTTATACGGCGTCGTGGCAACGCAATGTTCCTTACCTCAGGGAGGTGCAGCCGTATCCCATGCTGCATATTCATCCAGATGCCGCTGCGGCACGGGGCATTAAAAATGATGATTGGATTGTCGTGGAATCCCCACACGGATGGATGAAAGTAAGAGCCGAACTATATCCCGGCATCCGGCCAGATACCGTCATGATTCTTCATGGGTGGTGGCAGGGGTGCAATGAGCTTGGCTTAGAGGATCTTCCCATCGGTGATGGCGGCGCAAATGTGAACAACCTATACAGCGTCGATCCCGACAAGGCATTTGATCCCTTGATTACCGCCATGAGCAGTCAGACGCTGGTGGAGGTGAGAAAGGCATGAACGACGATGAACAGTGAACAGTTTTCACTGACCAATGCGCACTGGCCATGGAAGGAGCCCCTGCATGTCAGATGAGCAATTCGGATTTCTGTATGTAAAGGAAAATTGCCTGCAGTGTCATGGATGTGAGGTTGCATGCAAGAGCTGGAGAAATATCGAGCTCGACGTTAAATGGCGGCATGTCAAGAATATCTGGATCGGCACCTATCCGAATGTAATTTGCCAATCAGTGTCTGTTTCCTGCATGCATTGCGTCGAGCCTGCCTGTGTGGATGCCTGTCCCCAAAAAGCCATCCGCAAACACCCCGAAGACGGAATTGTTGTGGTAGACAGGGAGACATGCATCGGTTGCAAGGCGTGCGGCCAGGCATGCCCCTTCGGGGTGCCTCAATACGGGAAGGATAATAAGATGCAGAAGTGCGACATGTGTGAAAGCGAGAGAAACTCAGATATGGTCGATCCGCCCTGCGTGATGACATGTCCAACCCAGGCACTGTTGCTTTCAAAGATGGATGTCGCACGGAAACGGGATGCGGAGAAATCCGTGAAGGCACTGGTTGACGCCGCATAGCCCAAGTTCGCCACGAAGCGATTTAAGGGGCGGCTAAGTCTTTTATTTTCAATCAAGCGATTTCCAAATCTGCACTAACATTCGCAAATCGCATCGAGGAGATGCACTGTAAAGGATACGGTTTCTTCCACGTGTCCGCTGAAAAAACAATATTTTACCGGTTTGTTTGTGTGTCATTATCCCGCAATCAGGGTAAAATGGCCTGTATTTTGGTAAAGGAGAAAAACCAAGATGTACCTGACCAAGCATCCGCCAATTTCTTTAACCGACAACTTTTTTCAATTGGGAACCCCGGCTTTCCCTGCCTTTCTGTCCGTGGGAGATTTTGGGATGCTGATTGAAGGAGGGACAGGCCCTACCTTCCCAATCATAGTTGAACAGATAAGGGTTTTAGGAATCAGCCCTGAAAGGATCAAATATATAGCACTGACACATACGCACGCGGATCACATAGGCGGCATCCCGCATTTCAAGCGTCTATGGCACCATATCCAGGTTATCGGGAGCACTAATGCTGATAGAATCCTTCAGAAAAAGGAATTGTTTCATGAATACATTCTGGCCGATACTGCGATTGCCCAGCTCATGAAAGCCAAGGATGAAATTAGCGATCTTCCCCCTATCTTGATCGATTACCATTTCAGCCTTGATTCAAGAGTCAAGGAAGGGGACAAGATAGACTTAGGCAAAGGGGTTGTATGGGATGTATATGAGACGCCGGGCCATTCGCCCTGCCACATCTCCCTTTTTGAAAAGGCAGAGGGCACTCTGGTTGTTGGAGACGCCACGGGATTCTATGTCCCTGAAAAAGACGCCCTCTGGCCGAACTACTTTGTGTCCCTTGAAGAATACCTGAATAGCATCCGCAAGCTCGCAGCGCTGCCGGCGAAACGGGCTGTCCTGAGCCATAACTGCGTCATATATGGAAATGTCAGAGAACATCTTCAATATGCAATGAGCGCCACTGAAAAGTATCATCAAGAGCTTCTTGCAAGGCTCGCTAGCGGAGAGAGCGCAGACAGAATAGCCTTGGACAAGGCACGGTTTGTGGACAGCATTACCGATATCCAGCCTTTCAGGATCATGTATGATCTCAGCAAGCTCATGATAAGCAGGTCGCAAAAGGCAAATCCGAATATCTCATTCAGTCTGGAAAAATAGTCTAGAGACTCGCGGAACTTCAACAGCCTCAAGAACCAGCCTGCAATACCCGCAAAACGCCTTGGGTGTATCCCGAGCTGTGCCCGCGGGAAACTCAAAGCAACAGGGAAGATGTGGACACCCGTCAAAGATGCGCGGAATAGCCGGGGAATAGTGGGTGTCCATGTTTCTCAGTATTCGGTTCACTCCCACAAGTGCTGCAATTTCCGTTACCCAAGGATGAACCGAGTGGACTATAATTGAGGTAAGTTCACGTCTTTCTGATTACAATGTGCGAATTGCCATTGGAGGTTTTCTCCATGATCGGCAAAATAGTATCGCACTACCGGATCATAGAGAAGCTCGGCGGCGGCGGGATGGGCATCGTCTACAAGGCGGAGGACACCTCCCTGGGCCGCTTTGTTGCCTTGAAGTTCCTTCCCGAAGCAGTATCCAAAGACCGTCATGCACTGGAACGATTTCAACGGGAAGCTAAGGCTGCTTCGGCACTTAATCACCCCAACATCTGCACCATTTACGAAATAAACCAACATGAAGACCAACACTTCATCGCAATGGAGTTCCTGGAAGGGCAGACGCTCAAGCACACCATTCAAGGGAAGCCGCTCCACACGGACGAGATCCTAGATCTGGCAATTCAGATCGCCGAGGGGCTCGATGTCGCACACCGGAAAGGGATCGTTCATCGCGACATCAAACCTGCCAACATCTTTATCACCGATCGGATTAACGCCAAAATCCTGGACTTCGGACTGGCGAAACTTGTATCGGTGAAACAAGTTCCGGGCCAGGCACTTACTACAGTCCCGAGCGCAGCGACAACTGAAGAAATGCTAACCAGCCCCGGCACCGCACTCGGCACCATCGCCTACATGTCGCCGGAGCAGGCTCTCGGCCAGGAACTCGATCATCGTACGGATCTCTTCTCCCTGGGTGTCGTACTTTACGAAATGTCCACGGGGACGTTGCCTTTCCGGGGGACAACCTCGGCTGCAATGTTTGATTCGATCCTGCACAAAGCGCCCACCGCCCCTGTCCGACTAAATCCCGATCTTCCCGCCGGCTTGGAACAAATCATCAACAAGGCACTTGAGAAGGACAAGGAGTTGCGCTACCAGCAGGCCTCCGACCTGCGCGCCGATCTCAAGCGCTTGAAACGGGACTCGGAGTCGTCCACAGTGGCCGCAGGCCGAGTGCCGATTGCTAATGGACAGGGCAGGCTCACTCAGAGCGAGCCAATGCCGGGCAAATGGAAGTGGGCTCTGGCAGCGGTGCTAGTGATGCTCTTGGTCGGGGGCGTTGCTATATGGTTTGCCAAGCGGACCGTCCAAGTACAAACACCGCCCAAGCTTAAGGAAACAAGACTCACGGCCAACCCAACTGAATACGGAGTGACTTTCGGATCCATCTCGCCAGATGGAAAGTATCTCGCCTATAGCGACCGTCGTGGACTTCATCTGAAGCTGATTGAGGCTGGAGATGTAAGTACTATTCCCCAGCCCGATGGGCTAACGGCTGAGAACACCACATGGGTTGTCGCCTGGTGGTTCCCTGATAGCGCAAGATTCCTCGCGACTCGATTTGACACGGCCGGAGGCTATGGCACGTGGGCCATTTCGGTGTTGGGTGGGCCGCCACGCCTGCTTCGCGACAATGCCGATTCTGCTGTACCCTCGCCGGACGGCTCCCAGATTGCATTCATGGGTGCCAGGACCGCGGGTTTCAATTCAAATGAACTCTGGCTAATGGGCGCTCAGGGTGAGAACCCCCGCAGGTTTCTGACCGCTCCGGAGGAGGAATCTTTCAATTGGCAAGTATGGTCTCCCGACGGCCAGCGAATCGCCTACCTCAGGTTCCACGGTGACCAGACTACTATCCTAAGTTGTGACCTCAAAGGCAACCAACAGACCACAATTCTATCTGATCCGAAATTCTCACCTTGGGGCCTTTGGTGGTTCCCAAATGGGCGAATGGTCTTCACGATGAATAAGCCGGAGTCAAATCAGAACGAGTTGCATCTATGGGAAATCCGGGTTGACTCGAAGACTGGCCGCCCGCTTGGTCAACCAAAGAGCATCACCAAGTGGGATGGGATCCTGGGTGAAGTCATCAATGGCACGACAGACGGAAAGCGGCTGGCTGTGTTGAGGGAGTCTATACAGGCCGATGTATATGTGGGTGAATGGGAGCCCAAAGGGCACCGTTTGAAGAATCCACGACGCCTGACTTTCGACAACCGTGATGATTTGCCAGGCGCTTGGACTAAAGACAGCCGTACAGTCCTTTTCTCCTCGGATCGAAACGGTCAACTCGATATCTTCAGGCAGGCGCTCGATCAGGACATTGCCGAACCGCTCGTCACAGGGCCTGGCGATAAGCATGATCCCGTTCTGAGCCCGGATGGAGACCTGGTTCTATTCATCCAAGATGTCCCTCAGGGAAAACAGCGAATTATGCGAGTACCCCTATGGGGTGGCCCATCAGAAATGGTGTTGGAGGGAGGGAAAAGTATCAACCGTGTGGCATGTTCCCGGTCTCCCGCCACCCGTTGTGTTTTGGGGGAGGAGAGTTCCGAGCGGAAGCAATACATCTTCACGGATTTCGACCCCATGAAAGGGAAGGGGAGAGAACTTGCCAGGGTTATCCTCGAGCAACCTGTCGACAACTACTTCTGGTCCCTTACTCGCGATGGTTCGTGCCTTGCCTTTGCACAAGACCTGCGCGGCAGAGAGCGGCGCATTCAAATATTACCGTTGTCGGGTGGTGAGGCTCGCGAAGTTGTCATCAAGCGCGAGATTCAGATGAGATCGCTGGACTGGACAATCGATGGCAACGGTTTCTTTGTTGGGAGCTGTGCACCAGAAGCAGCATTGTTTTTTGTAGATATGGACGGGAGTGTCGAAATCCTGTGGCAAACGGAAAGGGTCTGGGAGGGGGGGCCCAGCGGCCTGCCTTCTCCAGACGGTCACCATTTGGCCATGCGAAGCTGGACCAGTGATGGCAATATATGGATGCTGGAAAGCTTTTGAAGGTGATCGACCTCATGCATCGCTTCAGGCAATTGGTAAGGTCCAATTTACAGGTAATTCTCTTTTGTGTGGATTCGTGATACGAACTGACTGTAGCAACCCGAAATCTCAATCGTGGCAAGAAAGGGTTTCCACCCAATTGTGAACACGAAGACAACCGACATCGTTTTCCTGTTCCCGCCCGCTGATGGAAACATAGGAGTATTCAAGAATCATTTGGGTGTCGCCTACCTGCGTGCTGCGCTTGCGAAGGAAAGAATTCCTACAAGACAATACGTCAATTCTCGGCCGGGCACGGTTGATGACGTGGTCCGTGACATTCTCGATCTAGAACCCGCTGTCGTCGGCTTCACGGTGTACGATGCGAACTTCCCGCTCTCGCTTGCTCTGACTCACGGTATCAAAAAGAGAAAACCGGATATAAGAGTGGTGTTCGGAGGCCCTTCTGCTAGTCTTTCCCCCCAGGACATCCTTAAGAAACACGCTGTCATCGACGCATGCGCGATCGGGGAAGCCGAGGAAACGGGAGCGCAGATCTTTAAGAAATTGTTGGCCGGCAGCCCCTTTGAAGAATCGGTCCCCGGAGTTGCTTTCCGGCGTGACGGCGCGGTGGTTTGCGGAAACCTTCCGCCTCTGGTCGGCACCTCGTGCACAATCGTGCCTGGCCAAACAGCACTAGACTCGACTCAGTCACCTTATCTCTCGGAGATACTCACGGACGGTCGAACGGGCATCCTGACTGGACGGGGCTGCACACATCATTGTCAGTATTGCTGCTTTGCTGCGCTTGGAAGGAAGAAGCTCCGCCTGCATTCGATCGGACGAGTCCTGGCTGAATTGGAATTCATCGCTGAACACCAGAAACGGACTGGAGAGCGTTACGTTGTGGCCATCCACGACGACGCCTTCACTCTCATACCGGACCGGGCCAAATCCTTATGCCAAGCCGTCGCCGATAAGAACCTGGGGCTGATTCTTTCTTGTCTCACGCGCGCCGACACACTTGACGAAGAACTGATTCGGCTGATGCGGAAAGCGGGATTCGCCAGCCTGGCGTTCGGACTGGAGAGTGCCGCACCATCCGTATTACGTGCCATTGGAAAGGTGAGGCCACCTGATTGGCCGGACCCTGATCTCGCGCTCGAACGGGATTTTGTCAAACGGGTGAGGGCCAGCGTGTTGACGGCAAAGAAGTTTGGATTCAATGTGGGCGTGAGCATCATCCTGGGATTGCCGACCGAAACAGCCAACGAAGGGGCTGCCACACTCAATTTTGTTGATACCCTGCCCATCGATTTTTACATGCACAACTTTCTCTGGGTCTTCCCGGGTACGCCGCTCTGGGAAACCCACGATCGTTATGGCATCCGCTGTTCGCCCAGTTCGAAGGGTTTAGCCACGACAACTGAGTATGCTTACGACGTTACCAGGCTCCGGCCAAGGCCAAAATGTTCGCTGGAACAGGATTGCCGCTTGGTTCGGTCGCATGCCGCCGATTCGCTCTTTGCCTGCCGTTCTCCCTATTCGGAAGAACCCGGAATCTCCGCCGCTGTTGTCAATGCGGGCGAATTGAGTAGCCGGACTGCTGAGTGGCTCGCCAGGATTCTGGACGTGGGGGGTATCGTGATCCAAATCTACCCTCCCTTAAAACGCACGGATCAGAATGCCGTGCTCAACTGCGATCGGCTCATGTTCAGTGAATGGTTGGTGCCGGCGCGCCATTATATCCAGATGCTGCAGAGAGTGAGCGGGTCCGGGGACGAACGTTGGTTGGTCACCAGCTCTGGAATTGATCTTTACTGCGCGCACAAGCCAAGCCTCCTGTCGATCCGCGCGACAGACGATCCGGTTCAATTTGTCAATTGGCTCAAGGGAATTCCGACACAATGCACACTGTGCGAGGTGTCTGACTATTTGCGCCAACCGGACGAACTGGAGCAGTTTCTGAAGAAGACCGATGGGAACGAAATTGGCACACGCTTGCGTCGTATGCCGGTACCTCCAGGCCTGAAATACCCCGGACGATGGTTGCGTGGGAAAACCTCCTGCTTGTCCTTGACTAGGATCGAAATCGATAGAGAGGAAAAGGTGCGTTGCTGCCGCCACGGCGAGCCAATCGGGAGCGTTGGAGATGCGAAGGAGGCGTTGGCGGGACGTCTCGCCAATCTGGCAGGCGAAGCGGAACAGCGGCGCGGTTGTGACAAGTGTCCCAATTCACATTGTCCACGGTGTCCCTTCCCCGGAGTCGCCGAAGAGACATATTGCAGCATTATGAGCAGACAGGCTCGGCCTCTCGGATTCTTGAACCTGGCCTATTTATACTCCCGTGTTCCATCCATTCTTACCATTCAACAAGACAAGCTTGGGGGCGATTAGTCGATGGCTATCGCGGCAATTCAAAAATAACAATGCAAATAAAGGAGGGTAGCAATGTCAGCTAAATCAGCAAAAGATATAAAAAGCATCCTTCAAGAGGATTTTAGTGAGAAGGTTGCAGATGAGATTTTCAATATGATTGTTAGACTGCGTGATGAAAAGATGGATAGTAACAAGATTGAGGAGGAGGTCACCCTGCACATTCTGCACCACATCGAGAAAGATGTGAATGCCGCCGTAAAAGTAAGAGGCGGAGGCAGCAGGCCGACCAAGGTGACCGGACCCTTCAAGGTAGGCCCTTTAAGCAAGGCAAAAAGTAAAAAGTAATCGGATATCCAGAGGATTCTTGCCAGCGTTTTTGCACAACTGCTTATCGCAGTGTGTAGAGAGGGAGAGGACTGCATTGACTTGAGAAAAGCATTATAAAACATTGATCTTTCCCTCTCTCCCGGTGTATACCCTGCGGAATAATGATGTGGTTTAGCTTCAGCCTTTGATTGTGATTGAGCACATATCATTTTCTTGTCTCCAATTTGTGTTGCCATTGTCCTGAAGGGAATTGCATGACCCTGTTAACAGGAAGATTCCTTAAAGCAATCTGATTGCATAAAGAGCAGGAAGGAAACGTCTATTATAGAGAAGTAAATAAAAGCCCTTTGAAAGGAGGCTGTGATGAGTTTAATTAGATCCCTTGTAAAAAGACGGCAGTTTCTGATGGGCACCGGGTTGGTTTCCACATGTGCGCTGACATGCAAAAAACTCGCGGGTTTTGAAACGCGTGTCGCAATGGCAACCGCGCAGGCTGCAACAGCCAGCATAAAGGCGGCAGGCAACAGATGCCCTCATCTTTTATCACCTCTCAGAATCAGAAACGTGGTGTTGAAAAACAGGATAATGCATGCCGTTTCTCCTAATTTCTGCATGCAGGCGTCGGAAAATTATCCTACCGAAGCATTTAGAAACCATTATTCAAACATGGCCAAAAACGCTGCTATTGTCTCGATGAGTACCCTTTTTGGGAGTTATCCGAAAAAGTATTTTACAAAAGAGGATTTCCCCAATGATGAGTACCTGTCTGAAGCCTGGAACAGCTGGCAACATATTGGCAACGGTGCATGGGAAGACATCCCTCCTGTTCATAACTATGTCGAACGGATGATTGACGATATCCATTGCGAAGGCGCCCTGATTTTATTCGTGGGCAATACGGGCGGCAGTAATAATAACTTTATTGCGTCCGGCGAGGCGTCAGGTCAGAAGGACGAAGTCGGCATGCAAAGAGCAGCAAAAGCAGCAAGCGGGGGCGGCGGTATGGCGGGCGGTGCGCAAGGAGGCCGGGGCGATATGCCTGCCGGTGGACCCGGATCCATGGGACAGTCCAGCAAGAGCGTTGCAGATATAGTAAAGGAAGCAAAGGAGGCTGTGGACAAAGGTTATGACGTGTATCAGATGAGGTCATCCAACCCTGAGGCTGTACAGGCAGTCCGGAATGCGACTGATCTGATAATCATGGCGAATCTTCAAGTCGGCGATCGCAAAGTGATCCACGGGGTCAGCAACGTGAATCAGCCGACTGCCGCTGAATTGGATAAGGCCGTTGAAGATGCAAGAAAGCTTGAGGGCCTGGCTGACTTCGTGTATTTCAGGGCCGGCAGTGCGCATCCCAACAGCTTTGTCCAGGATAAAGCAGCACCATGGGGCCTCGCCTATGCGGAGGCCATTAAAAAGGCCGGTTTGAAGATCCTCACATGCCCCGGCGCCGGATTTCACGATCCTGTACAGAATGACGAGTTCATCGCTAGCGGCAAGACAGATATGGTCAGCATGACGACACCCTTTTTCGCCGATCCGGAACTGGTCAAAAAGGTGGCGGCAGGCAGGACTGATGATGTAATTCCCTGCTATCAGTGTCAGAACTGTCATGCGGTCAGCATGATGAAAGGCCCTCATTTATTCTTATGTGACGTGAACCCGAAGCTGGGAACACCGGCGTATAAAATTCAGGGTATCACTGCGCCCCTAAAAACAAAGAAGGTTGCAGCAATAGGCGGCGGACCAGGCGGCATGAAGGCGGCCCTCGTAGCTGCCGAAAGAGGGCACAAGGTGACTTTGTATGAGAAGGATGCATCTCTTGGCGGGCTGCTTAAGTTCTCGGACCATAGCCAATGGAGATGGAATCACAAAGTCTTTAAGGATTACCTTATCCATCAAGTAAATAAGGTCGGGATCGAAGTGAAGTTAAACACCACGGCGACGCCCGCGATGATCAAGGCAGGAGGGTACGACACTGTCCTGGTTGCAACCGGCGCCGAGCCCGTTATTTCCAAGATGAAAGGCGCGGACGCGAGCAATGTCTTCAATATCTTAACCTGCTACAGCAACAAGAATGCTCTAGGGAAAAATGTGGTGATGCTTGGTGCAGGAAAATTCGGCACGGAGGCAGCCATAGGTATCGCCAAGGACGGGCATAAGATAACCGTACTGGCGCCAGGGGATGAAATGATAGACGCGGAAGATGTAGGCCCGCATGGTGTAGGCCCCCAGGAGAGAATATATAAAAACCATCCCAACTTCAGTTATGTCATGAACACCACGGTTAAGAGCATTGCCGGAGGAAAGGTAGTCTATACGGATTCAAAAGGAGTCGAGAACTCCATCCAGGCCGACAGCATTGTGATCTGGTCCGGCCTTAAGCCCAGGATGGATGAGGCCGAGAAATTCATAGGCTCGGCAGACGAGGTCCTCCTCTTAGGTGACTGCACCGGCAAGAATGGTCGGATTCGAAAGACTATACGCAGCGCATTCTTTGTGGCGTCTCAGGTTTAAGAAAGGCTGGTGGAGTGTTGTTACGGGCGGGGGTCATTAGTGTCGCGCAAAGCGTAAGGCCTCCGCCCCTCGCATCACGGTTCCAAGAGCCGTTTCCGCACTGCCGCAAGTTCCTTTGGCGTGAGTTGCAACTCATCCAGCAGGTAGGCTTCGAACGACATTTGTTTCTTGTCGAGCATCTGAAAAAAAGACTTCATGAGCTGCGGATGCACGCCGCCCGACATAATCCGCACCGTGTCGTCGTCCGGCGGGCCGGCTAGCCCTTGGCGTTTCTGAATGTCCGCCGCAAGTTGAGGAATCTTGCTGTCCGGCACCAGGTATGTGTTGCTCAGCAGAAAGTCGGACATGATCGTCTCTTGCGGCACGCCGAGCGCGCCCAGTAATAGTGTGGCCATGACGCCCGTGCGGTCCTTCCCCGAGCTGCAATGAAACACCAGTGGCAAACTCCCGTTTATGATGTGTCGGAAGGTCAGGGCGAGCTGATCTTTGGCGGAATCCAGCCACGCATAATCGGTTGGCATCCCACTTGGTGCAGCGCCGCCGGAGCCGGGCGCGGCGGCCGGCACTGGCGGAGGCCCTGCGGCAGGAGCCTGCGGAGGTCCAGCCGGAGGGGCTTGACCCTGTCCTGCTCCGTTAGCCGAGATGCCGTATACACTGTACGAGTCAATTGGGTTTATCAGAATCTTTGGACCGGGTTCCCCGATCCACTTCGTTGGGGATTGTTTCCTCTCCCAGTCCAGGCGGAAATCGCAAACCAGGTTGATTCCAAGACCCGCCAGGTACTCATAATCCTTCTCCGTGAGCTTGTTAAAATTGCCCGTGCGGTAGACCAGTCCCCACTTGACATAATGCCCGTCAGAGGTGCGATAACCTCCCAAGTCGCGAAAGTTAGCGGCACCCTCCAGCGGCAGCCGTCGCACGGATACTACTCGGGTTGGTCCGGATGGTGGCTTTAAGTGGAAATAGATGCGACCGATGCCCGGCACTGCAACCTCCACCGGACTTGATCGCGTTTTGAGCAGCGGAGTTCGGGTATCAATGCGGTCAGGGTGTGAACTGGCGTAAATCGCGATGTTGCTTTTTGCCGACCAACCCTCGAACGAAATGAGATAAGTGCCGTTGCCTGTCTGCTCGCACGTGGCCTGCCCAATGGCACTTGCGCCCGCCATCCGCACAGCCAGAAGCAGCGTTAACGCAGCAACTCCTGCCCATGGCACCTTGTGCACCCGGTGCTTCAATCTTCCGCTCTTCATCCCCGTTCACTCTCATCCAACAGGAGAAGACCCATCCGCACGAATGTTGTCACCAGTTCTTCAGTCACGACGGACTCGTTCCAGGTTAACAGTTTTGGACGAAGTGAACAGGTTCGTTGTAAAGAAATGCATCATCGTGGAATTAGTCGAGTCGACCAAAGTGCTTATCTTTCGAGCGCCGAGCGATCTCAGATGGCCCACAAATTCATCGATCAATTTCTTGCCAATACCCTTATTCTGGTAGTCGGGATCAACGCCGATGGTCACCAGGGTTGCTTCCTGGGAGATTCCATACTCTCCTATAAAGAGCTCCCCTATTACGAATCCCACCACGGTTCCATCTTCCTGCTCTGCGACGAACGATGTGGGCAAACGATCCGTGGATTGAACAAGCTCTTCGAACTTTAGTTTATAGTACTCAGGCCGGGCAACCTTGAGTACTTTCTCGTCAATCCGGACCACCGCAGCATAATCGGTGCTCTGCATGAGTCTGATCTTAAAAGTGCTCTTGCTCATCGTGCTCCTCGCTCCTTGGGATTACAGATCCAATAACAGTACTCCTAAAACAGCCTATTTTCCGGGTAGCGATATTTTGGCATAGATCCGCGAGATTGTCGAAACACTTGTATCAGCCGAGAGTGGGATCGTTGTTGTATTGTCGATCAGGGTTTGGCTTCTTGCTCAGCAGGCCTTCGATGATGATGTCGGTCGCTTCCTCCTCTGACAATCCCCGCGACAGCAGCGTCTGCAGCTGTTTCGAATCGACACTGCCGATAGCAGCCTCATGCGTAATGTGGGCCAGCGGATGGTTCACTTCCACCACGGGCACGGCTTTGGCAAACGCGTTACCCACCACGATCTCCTTGCAGTCCACATGCCCACGGGCCCTCGGGGCGTTGGCTGTCATCGTATTGTAAATTTCGGCACGGGCCTGATCCCGCAATGCAAGATGCGAGGTCAGTACAGCGCGCGCTTCCTCGCCCACAAGGTGTGCAGTTTCTTGTATGTAAATCTGATCGTTTTCGCGGCCATTGATTCGCGCCGTCATTTCCAGCACGCTGCGGGCATGGCAAGTGGCTTCGTAGTCAAACCGAATACGGCCAGCCCGGCCTTTAATCAACTCGAACTCGGTCGAGAACTCCCCACCCTCATGCACAATGATTTTTGCATTGGGAATGACGTTCACGCCTCCATATGGACCGTGCACATGCCGTTCGAAGTAGGAGTATCTGGCCCCTGGTTCTATGGTGATGTTGGCATCCATTAGATGCTCGACCTTTCTCGCATTGGGAAAAGTGCAGTGAGCTAGAATCGAGGCCCTGGAGTTCTGTTTAATCTCGATATTCAGAATAATGTGTTGCAGGCCGGTCTCGGGCAGCACGCCAAAACATATATGGACCGGCTTTTCAATCTCGACCCCTTCCGCAACGCCAATGTACGCATCGATGCCGTCCTTGGTTTCGCCGGCTTCGACCTTGAGTCCCGGGACCAGGTGCACGCCGACCACCTTGTTCTCATGCACTTCCACGCGCGCCACATCATCACCGAAAGGATGGCGAGGATCCACACTGATAGACTCGTAAAGCTGAGCTATGATATTGCTCTTGTCCATCAGATTTCCTCCGCACTCGGCTGATTGATGTGATCGCAAGGCAAGCACTTGCTCCCAAAATACTCCGCAATCCGATCTACGTTGCCTTTGTCCAGAAGCTTGCCACAGCACATCAGGAATGCATGGTCCGCTTGCTTCAGCACGGCCATGCTGTGCGTAATCATAATGACTGTCGCTCCGGAAGTCTTGAACTGGATGAGCGCAGCAAAAATCCGCTGCAATGCTTCCACGTCGATCCCGGAATCAGGTTCATCCATGATGACAATCCGCGGCTCCATAGCCAGGATTGAAGCCAGCTCAATGCGTTTGCGCTCACCACCGCTCAGGGTCTTGTCCACGCTCCTTGAGAGGTACCTGTCGGGATCCAGTCCAAAAGTCGATAGTACTTCGCCTGCTCGGGCAGCCGTTTTTACTTTGGCGCCCGCAGTAATGAAGCGCTGCACCGATAAACCTTCGAATCGCGCCGGTTCCTGCCAGGCCAGTGTGATTCCGCGCTTCGCTCTTTCGGTTATCGAGACACCTTTGAGGGACTGTCCATCCAACACTATATCCCCATCATGGCCAGTGTAACCCTCAAGCCCCATTATGGTATTGGCCAGGGTAGATTTTCCGGCGCCATTCGGACCGATTACTGCGTGTACGTGTCCCCCCCAGAAATCGAGACTTAGGTCATTCAGAATTGCGCGGTTATCAAAACGTTGCGTCACGTTCCTTACTTCAAGCACTCCGGTGCTCATGTTCGTGCTCCTCTCCAGTCTGCATCAGCAGGCTAGGCCTCCGATCTGACAAGGCGTAGATTGTAAACGAAAACGGCAACGCTCTGTATTGAATTATCAATCTCATCACCTGGTTCACACCGTTTCTCCGGCTTGGTTAACGGTATATTTTGACTTATGCCGGTTCCTTGCCCATACTCAACACCCAAGAGCATGTTTTTTATACCGACCTGATATGAGCATATTGTGGAGAAAACCTATGTCAAAGAGAGTAATTCCAGGCGTGTAGATTTATGGAGGAGGCATTCACTTTGGCGCTCTGAAAATCATCGCAGGATCCCCAAAACCCTGGCAGGTGTCCCATGAAAACCAGACTGATTTTGGCGCTCATCTTTATTTTTCTGTGCTCACCAGCTTGGCCGCAACAAGTTCAACAGCAAGCCCGCATCGTGTCCTTCTCGCCTCAAGGCAAAATCAAGCAAGTGCGCCAGGTGCGCGTGCGCTTCTCGGATCCCATGGTCCCTTTTGGTGAACCAAGAGCAGCCGATGCGCCTTTCGAGATTGGTTGTTCTGAGAAGGGAACGGGCCGATGGGCTGATCCTTACAATTGGATCTATGACTTTGACCAGGACCTCCCGGCAGGAGTGAGCTGCGAATTCAGGGTCACGGATGGGCTTAAAAGTCTTGCAGGTGAGGAAATCACCGGGCAGCGCCGTTTTGTCTTTTCCACCGGGGGACCATCGATCAAAGGATCAATCCCCCATGAAGGCAGTCAGAACATCGATGAAGAGCAAATCTTCATTTTGGAGCTGGATGGAGATGCCACCGACGCCTCGGTGCTGGAGCACGTCACACTTACAATTGAAGGAATTGCGGAGCGCGTAGGAACGCGGATCGTTAACGGATCGGAGAGGGAAGCAATCCTTAAGGTACAGTATCGTTACCGATCCAATCCTCCGCCTCATTTGCTTCTAATTCAATCGAAGCAGCGGTTTCCCTCCAGATCCAAGGTCAGCTTGGTTTGGGGCAAAGGTGTTGCCTCGATAAGTGGAGTTGCAACGGAAGAGGATCAGATCCTGCAATTTGTGACTCGCTCGCCCTTTACCGCCACATTCCATTGCCAGCGCGAAAATCCGCAAGCGAATTGTACGCCTGTCTCTCCGATGCGAATTTACTTCTCGGAGCAGGTGCTCTGGGAGGAAGCAAAAAAAGCTACTCTCAAGACTTCCGATGGAAAGCAATGGTCTCCTCAAACTCCGGGCGACGATGATATCGATAAAGGAAAGTACATCCATCAAATCATGTTCCCAGCTCCTTTTCCGGAGAGATCAACCTTTACTATTCAAATCCCTGCCGACATCAAGGACGATGCCAACCGCAGCCTGACCAATGCAGGCAACTATCCCCTGACCGTCAAAACCGACGAGTATCCTCCCCTCGCCAAATTTGCTGCTGATTTCGGAATCCTTGAGTTGAATGCAAACCCCTTGCTTCCGGTTACGTTACGAAATGTTGAAGCTAATGTCCCCGCTCGCCTGCTTGAGGTGGAAGGGGGTGAGGAAAACATGGATCCCGTCGTCGAAACGCCCGGCGCGAGACGAATGGAGGGCAGCATCCAGGGACGCATTTATAAAGTACCCACGGACAAAGCCGGCCAGATGCTCTCCTGGATCCGAAAAATTCGCAGCCGATCCTGGGAGAACAGAGATAAATCCCTGCTAGGTCCTGTCAGTTCGAAAAACGCCGAAAAGTTCACGATTCCGAAGTCTCTGGGAAACAAAGCATTTGAGGTAATCGGGATTCCTATCAAATCGTCGGGCTTCTATGTTGTGGAAATCGAGAGCGAAATCCTGGGAGCTGCCTTGCTTGGTAAAACCAAGCCGATGTATGTCCCGACTGCCGTCCTGGTCACAAATCTGGCGGTTCATTTTAAATGGGGCAGCGAGACTTCTCTGGTTTGGGTGACCACGCTGGACAAAGCAAAGCCTGCGGAAAACGCGGCTGTGAATATCATGGACTGCGAGGGGACGGTTCGATGGGAAGGTAAAACAGATCAAAACGGCATCGCCCGCACCGGCGAACTGCCGGATGCAGAAACGCTGCCTCGATGTTCGTATGACCAACTCAGCGGCGGATTGCTAATAACGGCTCAACTTGGTGAGGACATTGCCTTTGTGCACAGCAGTTGGAACGAAGGCATCGAACCCTGGCGCTTTCAACTCCCAATTGAATGGGCGTACATTCCAACCTCTGTCCACACCGTTTTCGACCGGACCCTGTTTCGTGCCGGCGAAACAGTCCACATGAAGCACATCCTGAGACGGGAGGTCACATCCGGATTTGCTCTGGAACCGGGAAGCAAGAACCCGCAGACGGTAGTCATCGAACATCTGGGCAGCCGGCAAAAATATGAATTTCCTTTGAAATGGGACGCGGCAGGCAGTGCGGAAACAACGTGGACAATTCCCAAAGAAGCCAGGCTTGGCGAATATGAGGTTTCTTTTCAGGGGGAAAGACAATTATATTCCGGATCCTTTCGCGTTGAAGAATTCCGGACGCCGCTCATGCGCGCCACAATCCGTTCCCCTTCCACGCTCCTGATCTCGCCCGCAACCGTGCCGGTTGACTTAACTGTCAGTTACCTCGCTGGTGGCGGTGCCGGCAACCTGCCGGTAAAATTCCGGTACGAAATTCAACAAAAATACGTGGGGGAATTGGAAGGCTTCGAGGGATTTGCCTTTTCCAACGGGAAAGTCAAGGAGGGTCTGATACGCGGCGAATTGGAGGAAATCAGCCCCGACAGGGAATCAAGTGCGCTCAAGAGCATGGACCTTACATTGAACGCTGCCGGATCCGTTCAGACCACAATTACAGACCTGCCTATAATGGAAAAACCGGCAGATATTCATGTTGAGCTTGAATACAGAGACCCCAATGGTGAAATCCAGACTGCTTCGTCACGAATTGCTCTCTGGTCCGCCAGCCGACAAATCGGCATCCATCCTGATTCCTGGGCTCTTTCAAAGGAATCTTTGAAATTTCAGATTGCGGTTGTGGATCTTTCCGGCAAACCGGTGGCGGGTGCTCCCGTAAAGGTTGAACTGTTTCAGCGCAAAACTTATTCCCACAGGAAGAGACTTGTTGGCGGATTTTACGCCTACGAGCACTCCACGGAAATTAAGAGAGTCGAAACGGCATGCGAAGGTAAGACCGATAGAAAAGGTCTTTTGCTGTGTGCAAAGCCGTCATCCCTCTCCGGCAATGTGATTCTTCAAGCCACGACACGAGATGATGCCGGGCGTGAGGCATCTGCCAATCAAGGAGTCTGGATTGCAGGCAAGGGAGAGTGGTGGTTTGCAAACCAGGATGATGATCGCATCGACGTTCTTCCGGAAAAAAAGCGGTATGAGCCCGGGGAGAAGGCGAAGCTTCAAGTGCGTATGCCTTTCAGAAAAGCCACAGCCCTGATTACGATCGAAAGGGAAGGAGTCGGGGAAGCGTTTCTTCGGGAGCTTTCCGGGAAGGAGCCCGTAATTGAGATACCTGTGAAAGGCAGTTACGCCCCCAATGCTTTTATCTCGGTCTTCGTCGTGCGTGGACGCGTCGGCGATGTGCAACCCACCGCCACGGTTGATCTTGGCCGCCCGGCCTATAAGCTTGGGATTGCCGAGATTAATGTTGGATGGAAGACTCATGAACTGAAGGTAAAGGTTTCAGCTGACAAACCTGTCTACAAAGTGCGCGAAAAAGCAAAAGTGGCTATCCATGTCGCAGCCGCGGACGGCAAGCCGCTTCCTGCCGGATCTGAAGCTGCAATTGCGGCGGTTGACGAGGGCTTGCTCGAACTGATGCCCAACGATAGCTGGAAACTGCTCGACGCCATGATGGGAAGGCGTTCGTATGGCGTGGAAACATCCACAGCGCAAATGCATGTCATCGGCAAGAGGCACTTTGGACTCAAGGCTCTTCCCCAGGGCGGTGGAGGCGGAAGGCAAAACACCAGAGAACTGTTCGACACGCTGCTTTTCTGGAAAGGCCGCGTTGAACTTGATGCAAAGGGGCAGGCGGCCGTCGAGATTCCGCTGAACGATTCCATAACCAGTTTTCAAATCGTTGCCGTGGCGACTGCGGGAGTGGACCGCTTTGGTACGGGCTCTACGAGCATTCGATCCACGCAGGATCTGTCGTTAATCTCGGGTGTAGCTCCGGTAGTCCGAACGGGCGATAAAATCCGCTCTGAATTTACACTGCATAATATGACAGAGCGCGCTTTGGAGACTCAGGTCAAAGCCAGCGTAAAAGGCATTGCTGAAGATTTATCGCCTCAAACGCTCTCCCTCGCCGCCGGCGAATCCAAAGATATCGGCTGGAATCTTACAGTTCCCGCGGGAATTGACTCATTGCAATATGAGTTGGAAGTCAAGAGCGGCGAGGAGGTACTGGACAGGCTTCGTGTGGCTCAGAAGGTTGTGCCTGCCGTTCCTCTGCGGGTTTTTCAGGCAACTCTTGCCCAAATCGAAGGCGATTACAGGTTGGACGTGGAACGCCCTGCGGATGCGATTCCAGGGCAGGGAGGAATTGAAGTTGCTCTCCGTCCTTCGCTTTTAGATGGATTGACAGGGGTGACAGAGTACATGGACCGCTACCCATATACCTGCATGGAACAGCTGGCATCCAAGGCAATTGTCCTCAAGGATGCGTCACGCTGGAAAGCGTTGATGGACCAGCTTCCTTCCTATCTGGATTCGGATGGTCTTGCGAAATATTTCCCGCAAATGCGCACCGGTAGCGATGTACTCACCGCATATTTGATAGCGATTTCGCACGAAGCAGGACGGGAGATCCCGGACAACCTGAAGCAGCGCATGCTGAAGGGCTTAAGCGATTTTGTAGAAGGCCGCATTGTACGGTATTCCTCGTTGCCTACAGCCGATTTGTCTATTCGCAAACTGGCGGCCATTGAAGCTCTGACGCGAGTCGATAAGATCGAACCAAGGCTGCTTTCGTCGATTGATATCAAGCCAAACCTCTGGCCAACTTCGGCAGTGATCGATTGGATTAATGTGCTGCAGAGAACTGCCGCGATTCGCAACCGTGACAGCTACATTAAGGAGGCCGATCAGATTTTGCGGACACGGTTGAATTTCCAGGGAACCATCATAAATTTCTCCACCGATAAAAGCGATTACCTCTGGTGGTTGATGGTATCGGGCGACTCAAACGCAGCGCGGCTCCTGCTCAGCCGGCTGGACTCGCCCGCCTGGAAAGAGGATATCCCGAGAATAGTACGTGGCATACTGGGCCGCCAAAACTATGGTCATTGGGGAACAACCACGGCTAACGCCTGGGGTGCGTTGGCGATGGGAAAATTCTCGAACGCGTTTGAAAAAACACCCGTTTCCGGTTTGACTTCGGCATCATTGGCC
>Ga0208980_10000253_pt1 | contig 28470 bp, 17 predicted proteins | sample WetSurMetagenome_3_FD_187993 | JGI IMG/M metagenome (GOLD analysis project Ga0208980, IMG submission 187993) | Wetland microbial communities from Twitchell Island in the Sacramento Delta, sample from surface sediment Aug2011 Site A1 Bulk (version 2) | ecosystem: Environmental > Aquatic > Marine...
CGTTCGAGGATTTCAAGTACTTTGAATGCAGAATCCGGCATACAATTCACCGTTTTGAACCGATTTGTTCTGAAGGAAGCGGGCAGGGATCTTTGCCGCAGACCTGTTTTAAGATCGCAGTCTGGTGTTCCATGAGCGTGGCAAGGTCAAAAATTCCGGTTATATCAACAATGCCAATCGCCCCGATCGCGTTTCCTTCACTATCCCTGATAGGACTCACCGTTACGGGTACCCCCTTGTAAGCGCCGCTTGATGGAGTAGTTTTTATGGGCATGTTTTTTTCGATTGCTTCAAGGAGTATCGGGCCGACATAGTGCCGGTCGATAACTCTCCCGTCTTCGACCCGAATACCGTCTTTTTCCACAGACTTTGCCGTCACGGGGAGACGATGGATCAATTCGTGGACTGCAAGGACAACCGGTTCGAGGTCACCGGCTTCTGCGCTGCAGGATAATGAATAACGGTGCATAGGTCGTATACCTCTTTTAATATCACTGGTCTGTTTCTATCTAGAAGAAGATTGCGGAGAGGGGTTATGCTTTCTTGGTTGTTTTCAAGAAAAGTTTACGGGAAATTTTTTTTGTGTTTATCTGAATTCCTTGATCTCTTTTTTAAAATTCCCCATAATCAAGGAGTACGATAAGATTTAACTCCCATTACCTCGGATCGCATCGTAGGGATTCATCCTGCTGCTTTGGTACGCCGGCCAGAGCGAAGATATGCTGCCAATTGCAATGACCACAAGTAATGCCAGGCCGGCCATCTGACTTATCCTAGTCAATTGGGGTGTGATGAAGGTTATCTGAAGTACACTATTTAGAAAAACTTGCGAATTCAGCAGAGAGAAAATGAAAAGGCAGGTACCAATTCCGGCAATTCCACCAATCGCGGCAAGAACCAGCGACTCGGCCATGACAAGCGAGAAGATTATCTTTCGTTTCGCACCCATTGCCATGAGCAGTCCAATCTCCCGCTGGCGTTCATGGGCTACCATGGCAGCGATTAATGCTATAAGTGGAAGAGATGCAAGGACAACAACGCCAGAGATCATATTCAGGAGATTGGGTAGGCCAGAAATTTCCTGTGAGACAGGTTCCAGTGCAAAATTCCTCCCGATGACTCGTAGGTAAGATGAGGGGAATGGTTGCTGGATCCTGGCACTGACCATTTCAGGATCAGCCTCTGGCCCGGCTTTGACGAGTACTGCACTGATATCTCCTTTGGCAACAGGAGAAAATGAAGGGGATGCATTCGCCTCATAAGCGGCAAGCGAATATGCATCATCCATACGGAGGAAGATGGAGTGATCGACAGAAGATTGGGTTGGATCGAGTTTGCCGGCGATAGTATACAACTGGCAGGACACCACTATCTGCGATGATACTTCTCCGGCAATGTCGCTCCCGACAATTACTTCGTTTGGGCCAAGAATCTTTTCCGGGGGGTGATGCAGCCATGGCCGTATCGTAAAATCGGTATCCGGGTCGATGCCATATATGTCTACCGGCGATGATGACAATTCGGGTATCGCGTGCGTTACCACAAAAAGTTGTGGGCTCATGTCAGAAATGCCCGGAACTTTCCTGATGTTGTCCATAATATTGTTGCTGACACGGAAATTTGAAGGTTCAACACGAACAATCCCGTTGACCGTAGCCGGCCCCATCTGGGCTCCCTTGATGAATACCTCATACTGCGCCGGGACCACCATACTGTCTGCCCCCATCCGGGATATCCCCTTCTCGGCATTGCCAGCCGCACCCGCCATCAGGTATTGAGCAGAAAAAATATTTGCAGCAATAAAGGCAAAGCAAAAGATAGTCGCAAGATTGCGGCCAGGCTTGTTTCGGATACTGGCCATGATTAATGTCACGAAATGCATCTTCTGGCTCATCGTAAATCCGTATTCTCATCACGGGTTCTTTGCTCGCCAGGGCATGACGGCGAGTCTGGCTCTCTCTTTAACCTTCCCTGGCTCATACGGTAGGTTCTTGTTGCACAGGGGATGAGGTCCGGGTTATGAGTTACCATAATGATGGTAATGCCCTCACTATTCAGCTGCCTGAACAACGCCATAATCTCGGATTCAGTGGCAATATCCAGGTCACCGGTTGGTTCATCAGCAATCAGGAGGGAGGGTTTGTTGATAAGCGCCCGTGCGATTGCCACCCTTTTCATCTCTCCGCTCGAGAGAGTTCCTGGATAAGCGTCTGCCCTGTCAGCAACACCTACCTGTTTAAGGAGCCCGAGTGCAGTTTCACGATTTCCGGGACCATTGGGACAGAAAAGGGTGGGGATCAACACGTTTTCGAGTGCTGTTACCGTAGGGATAAGCCCGGAGAACTGGAACACGAACCCGATTTCCTGCGATCTTAATTCGGCAATCTGGTTATCATTCAGCGTGTTGATATCCAAACCCTTTATTCGTATTGTGCCGGCAGTGGGCCTGATGAGCCCGGCGAGCATCCCGAGAAGCGTGGATTTACCGCTTCCCGATCTTCCCATGATGATGATAAATTCCCCGGGCTGTACCTCAAGGTCCACGGTATCTACCGCCCTGATTTCTGAGGTGCCTTCACCGAATGTTTTTGTCACGCTGTTTACTGTTATCATGATTCACCTTTTCGCATGGTTTCGTACGGTTCTGAATGGTTTATCAGGTATGCAGGATATAACGATGCTATGCCGCCGATCACTATCGAAAGAAGAAGTGCGCTACCCGCATAGGCGACTATCATAAGTGGCGAGGGGATTGTAAAGGGAATTCTGAGAGTAAATGCAATAAAATCCTGGAACCCGACAAGGATCAAAACCGCAATTCCAATCCCCGTGAGGGCACCGAGACTTGCAAGGGAGAATGACTCAGCCATCATCAGCCGCACGATGAATGATTTGGTTGCTCCGAGGGCATGGAGAATGGCAATTTCTTTCTTTTTTTCATGAGCAACCATAGCAGAGATCGAACCCAGCAACGGTATGGAAATTAAGGTTACAGCAATTGTTGAACCATATAGAAGCGAGGTAATTGCCCCCAGTTGACCGGAGATAGTACTCAACAGGCCATTGGGGGTCATGGTTTTGGTTCCGGGAACCCTTTGTTTAATCTCATCTGAAATCCCTGCAGGTGATGTACCAGGTTCAACCCTTACGAGCACCGCTGAAACCATCCCCGGGGGAATTGTCAGTTTCCGTACTGCTTTTACTCCTGACTCATTTGCCATCGTGTAAGCATCTTCAATCCGGGTAAACACAGCCATGTCAAGCCCCATGCCGGTGCGTGCGAGTCTTCCGACAATATGGAAGGTGTGACCATAAAACAGGAGGTCTGACCCAATATCACCGGAAATGGCGCTGCCAACGATGATATCGTCTTTACCCATGGTTACTCCGGGATTCTCCTTCAGCCACGTAGCGATGGTAAAGTCGCTGCCAGGATCTATCGCGATAATCTGGACAGGTCCGGCACAACAGGCCTGGCCGTATAAGGTGGCAATATAGATTTCCGGACTGGCCTTTGCAACCCCCGGTATCTGGGAGATCTTTTCAAAACCGGTATCGTTAAAGAAAAATGTCGAAATTTCTCCAGTAAGAATTACGGCCTGGGAGGCTGCAGCGTACTTGTCCGGCACTACCAAAATATCAGCCCCCATCATGTCCATACCGGTCTCCAGGCTCTGCCGAGCTCCCCCTGCCAGGTATTGGGCAGAAAATAATGTTCCTGCAATAATCGCAAATGACAATACCATGGCAATATTCCGGTAGGGGCGGTTTTGCAGGTTTCGTGCAACAAGAACAAAAAAACTGAAATTTTTGGCAGAACTCATTTCATTCGGGTTTCCAGACGAGGTATCCGCCAACGATAATAACGATCACACCCAGTATTTCAAGAGCGGGGAGGGTTGTCATCCTGCACGGGTGGGTAGCAACTTTGCACATCCCGATAAGGACAGTCGGAAACAGGATGACAAGAGCCCCCATGGCGATGGTAAAAACACCGACGGCCTGCCTTGTTTCCCTCGTGCTTCTTGCGATAAGAAGTCCGCCCGCGACAACAATCAGGGCACCAATACCAGTTTCCGCGCGTGCTGTCCAGCCACAGGTCATGGGTAATTTCGTTCCCGTAGATGTTATCACATAACTTCCTTCCATCTCGCATACCGGGAATATGATCCAGGGTGTAAGGATAATTATGATACCAAGAAGAGCCAGCAGGGCTCCATATGCGTTTACTGTTTTATCAATCGACATGATATCCAGTCAATTCAGAAAATAATAAATTTATGGATTATGTCAGTTCTGTAAATTTTATTGTGTTTCTCATCGTATGAAGAATCAGGTTTCTTAGCATCCGCATTCAACCAAAAAATCTTAACCATTTTAAATATTGCACTACGCGGAGTGTAATCTGGTCATTTTATTCTTGGTGATTATTACTTTACTATTCTCTATATTTTTCAAAAATTGAAATGAATCAATACTATTTAATATCTTAAAAAAGATTTTTTAATCATTCTGGGATTTTAGTGAACGGTGTACATCCTGGGGTATCAAAACGTTCTGATGATTGAAATGGATCCAGAATGGTGAAATGTTGATGAACAGATGCTGGGATGAAAATGGTATGGATTGGGATCCAGCCAATTCTGATTTTCCATGATTTTCTTTTCTCAATTAATTTACAGAATAACCAATTCACTCGGCACATATTACCAGGTTCCGTCAGATGAGAGGTGTATTGATGAAATGGTTTGATCATTCAAAAAATGAGCTTGGAACAGCAAGAATGAGCACAAGGTTCCGACAATGGTTCCTAGTATGTCTTGTTCTTATATTCCTTCTATTTGCGTCAGGGAATGCAGGAGCGGACAATAGTTCTGCTGTGAATGCCACGCCGGCTGATAATGCGACAACAATTGTTGTTTATACAACACCGTTGGCTAATACAACGACGGCTATACCGACAACGATTAACCTCCCGGTTACAACGTTATCGGTCATTGCTAATACAACAACAATTCCACCGCTGGTTGTTATTACTTTGGTGACAACTTCCCCGGGGAGTTTGAATACTACAACGGCAATTCCAACAATTGTGCCTGATGCGACAACGTCTGCACAAACTTCTGCAAATAAGTCAGCAACAATTGCATCAGTTACCGCTGAACCCATTCCCATGATAACGAGCCAGCCTGTACCTCTTCCGCCAATAAATCAGGAATTGGAAAAGGCATTCGTTGATCGTAATATCATGAGGATGAGGAACATCACTAATGCTGACAGGGAAGCTGCTGCGGAACGGGCGGCGGCAAAAGGTCTTGTTGTTGCCAATCCTGAAAGCGGTGGTTATAGAATAGCGAGTGCAACAAACCTCACTCCTTATCCTGGCGGGACACCCGACTATTGGGGACCCTACCCTAACTATGCCAACAGCCAGCTCCCCGTTATTGATGCAACAGGTAAGGCAGTCCCAGGGACTGGCATCAGGAAATTCGTTGATTCCTTACCGGGTCTTGGATCAACAAGAGCAAACAATCTCGGTAAATATATTCCTGTTGCTTTTGTCGATACTACTTCGTATCCGGTAAATTATCCAACAACGGGAACTCCAGCAGCCGACTATTATGAAATTGCTCTCGTCCAGTACGTCGAGAAGATGCATTCTGATCTCCCACCAACAACATTACGGGGATACGTGCAGCTTGAGACTCCTGTGAATGCCCCAACAAGCAACCATATCCCTCTGTTCTATCCTAATGGTAGTCAAATCCGGAATGCCTCAGGCATACCTGTATTTGCTTACGATACTCCCCACTATCTTGGCCCAATCATCATCGCTCAGAAAGATAAACCAGTACGTATAAAATTCCACAATTACCTTCCCACGGGATCTGATGGCAACCTCTTCATTCCGGTTGATACTACACTTATGGGAGCAGGGTTAGGCCCCCTGGGAGTCAACACCAGTGGTCTGCCCTATGAATATTCGCAGAACCGTGCTGCAGTTCACCTGCATGGTGGCAACACCCCGTGGATCAGCGATGGCACTCCTCACCAGTGGACCACACCTGCCGGAGAGAACACGGCTTATCCGGAAGGAGTCAGTGTCTACAATGTCCCTGACATGGACGGAGGGAACGAGCCGGTAGGAACGCTGACATTCTACTACACCAACCAGCAGAGTGCCAGGCTGATGTTTTACCATGATCATGCGCTGGGAATTACCCGGCTTAATGTTTATGCCGGTGAGGCTGCTGGATATCTCGTGCAGGACCCACAGGAAGCAGCTATGATCGCTTCCGGCGCTATTCCTACGGATCAGATTCCTCTCATCATCCAGGATAAAACTTTCATTCCCAGTGCAAATCAGATGCGTGCGCAAGATCCGACATGGAACTGGGGAGGAAACAAAACACGGGCCTGGCCGAACACCGGTGATCTCTGGATCCCTCATGTCTATATGACCAACCAGAACCCGTCGGACATTACCGGTACCAATGCAATGGGAAGATGGGATTATGGCCCCTGGTTCTGGCCTCCGTTTACCGGCCTGCAGAATGGACCTGTCACGAACCCGTATGCCAGTACCATTGCTCCATGGGAAGTGCCACAAATACCTGGTACACCGAACCCAACGACAGTACCCGAATTTTTCATGGATACCCCGGTTGTTAATGGACAGGTATATCCTTTCGTTCAGCTTGGACCCCATGCCTACCGCTTCCGCATCCTGAATGCTTGCAATGACCGGTATCTCAACCTCCAACTGTATTATGCCGGTTCCAATGCAACCATGTGGAGCGGAACGACATTGTTGAATGGCAGTGCAGGAGAAGTCCCGATGGTTCCGGCTGTGCCCGGTACGAATCTGCCACCAACCTGGCCGACTGATGGCAGGGAGGGGGGTGCTCCGGACCCGAATGCCACCGGCCCGGCATGGATACAGATTGGCACAGAAGGAGGGTTCCTGCCAGCGCCGGCTGTTATTCCCTCACAACCAGTAACCTATAATTATAACCGCCGCTCGATAGTTGTCCTTGATATCGACAATGCTTCCCTCTATCTCGGACCAGCGGAAAGAGCTGATGTAATTGTTGACTTCACCGGTATCCCAGACGGAACGAAACTGATCCTCTACAATGACGCACCGGCACCGAACCCTGCATTCGATACCCGTTATGATTATTACACGAACGATCCGGATCAGACAGAGACTGGAGGTGCACCGACTACCGTTGCCGGGTATGGTCCGAACACGCGCACTATCATGCAGATCCAGATTAATTATTCCCCGGTTTACGCTGCCACAGGTCCGGCGTATCGACCCGGAGCGATTAATACGGAATTACCGGCTGCCTACGCTCTTTCACAGGAACCACCAATTATACCCCAGGCTGCTTATAACACAGCGTTCGGGGCAAACTACCCGGCGGATAATTACGTAAGAATCCAGGATACTGAAAAAACCTTCCAGCCGGTAAATTCTACGACTTCGGCAATACTGAATCCATCCATAACGATGGATCTTCAGCCTAAGTCAATTATCGAGGATTTCGATCTTGAGTACGGCCGCATGAATGCCATGCTCGGCGTTGAAATTCCGAGGACTACCCTCCAGACACAGACATCAATCCCATACTTCTATATCGATCCACCGACTGAGCTTTTCAACAATTCAATCAATGGGACTCAGATTGGAATGCTTGGCGATGGTACACAGATCTGGAAGATCACCCATAACGGTGTCGACACTCATGCAGTACACTGGCATATGTTCAACGTTCAGGTTATCAACCGGGTAGGTTGGGACGGAGAGGTAAAACCTCCCTATGCATATGAATTAGGCTGGAAGGATACCCTCAAGATGCGGCCTCTCGAAGATGTCATTGTGGCAATGCGGCCGATAACTCCTGACCTCCCTGCAGGTTGGGGGCAACTGCCAAATAGTATACGTCCGCTAAACCCGACCACCCCCCTCGGTTCAGCGACACCATTGGAGTTCCACAATATTGATCCGAGCAATAATCCGGCACCAGTAATCAACCATCTAGTCAACTTCGGATGGGAGTATGTCTGGCACTGCCACCTGCTTGGTCATGAGGAATTTGACATGATGCGGGCGATGGCAGTTGCAGTAACACCGAATGGGGTTCCAGTGATCACTGGTGCAGGATACGTGAATGACACGGTTAATCCATCGCAAGCAACTGTTTTCATCAGTTTCACGGATCAATCCAACATTGAGACACACTGGACACTTCAGAGGCAGAACCTCACAACGTTAACCTGGATTGATATCCAACAAGTTCCATCATACACAGGTCCTGAGACAGGAGGGGTTGGCATAGTATCTGATTCCACCCTCCCACCAAATGCTACTGTGAATAATCAGGTATACCGGATAATGGCAACAAACATTATCGGCGATACAACGAACTATGGCAATCCCTCGATTGGATACCCGACAATTGCCGTCAATTCAACACCATCTGCCAATGTCAATTCGTTCCAGAACAACCCGGCTAATGTCACTGCAGTGTTCACCTGGACAGTATCGGGATCAAATCCACTCAATGTGAGTTTCACGGATCAGTCAGTCGGTGCGAGCGGTTGGATCTGGACTTTCGGTGATGGTTCCACAACCGGAATGCAGAACCCAAGCCACATCTACGCGAGTTCTGGTATATACACAGTGACTTTGACCACGATTAGTATTGGAGGGTACAACACAACTTCGCAATCAGTAACGGTTGGCCCAGGTATTCCCCGTATTGCTCCTGTTGCGAATTTCACAGCATCACCATTAAATGGTACAGTGCCTCTAACGGTCAAATTTACTGATCTTTCAGTGAATGCGACTGCATGGAACTGGACTTTTGGCGATAACTGGAGTTATGGTAATACCAGTACTTCGACTTCAACCTTGCAGAACCCGACGCACACGTATATCAAGGCTGGTCTTTACAATGTGACGTTGAACGTAACCAATTCGGCAGGGTCGAATGAAACGGTAAAGGTTGGATTTATCAACGGTTATGTTAACGTCACGAATGCGACGAGCAACGTTGGGGTTTACCGGAATGGATACTGGTATTTAGATTCCAATGGTAATGGAACATGGGACGGAGCTTATAACGACACGGTATTCTACCTTGGAGGAGGGGATAATCTGTCTGTCGTTGGTGACTGGAGTGGTAACGGAAAGGATAAAATCGGAATATTCGGTGGACAGGGACACTGGTATCTTGACTTTAACGGAAATGGTGCTTGGGATGGACCTCCCATTGACACGGCATTCTATTGGGGAAAAGTGCCAGGCGATATTCCTGTGACCGGTGACTGGACCGGAGACGGAATTACCAAAACCGGCATCTTCCGTCCTGGTGGCAATTGGTACCTTGACATGAACAACAATGGAACATTTGATGGTACTCCAACCGACAAGACATTCTTCTGGGGAAAAGTACCTGGAGATATTCCGATAACTGGTGACTGGAATGGGGATGGGATTACCGAGACCGGCATATTCCGGGCGGGGGGTCATTGGTATCTCGACATGAACAATAACGGTACTTGGGATGCCACTCCTCCTGATAAGGAATTCTACTGGGGAAAACAACCCGGGGACATCCCGGTGACCGGTGACTGGACAGGAGACGGAATTACCAAAACCGGAATTCTCAGACCCACAGTTGGATTCTATCTGGATTCAAACAATAACGGTGTATATGACGGTCCTACAACTGATATGTTTATACCATTTGGTCGGCTGGCGGGTGACAAGCCGGTAATTGGTAAATGGTAAAAATCATTTTTTTGTTGGGATTTTTTAGAAGCATTCGTATGCCAAACACCCACAAAAGTGTTTTTTTACTGAATTATTTAATAAGACAATTATGCTTCATTTTTCTTACCACTAGGACACAATGGATTCATTTATCTTTTTCTGTGCAAGAGTACTTTCCATGAGTTTTATGAAAGCGATATCGTCAATCATTTTTTTCATGATTATCGCTTTCATGGTTGCTCTACCTGTTTCAGCCGGGAACAATACAACAGTGATGAACCAGTCTCCAAATTATTCCGGTGTTCAAACAATATCCCCCTCTCAAGTCTCAATGAATTTGACATTTAATGAGACCGGCCAAAAAGCCCGGGAGCCTGATGCTATAAGTACTAATCAATCATTGCCATCTTTTCAGTCAAGTGCCAATAGTACACCAAAAACTGCACCAAAAAATCAGTTTTCTGTGAGTGGTGATCTGTCAAACAGTGCCGGGACAACATTGAGTGGGGAAGCACCGGTTACGTTTATCATCGATCCAGTTACCAAACGGGAATATATTACTGACCAGGTGATAGTCAGGTACAATACCAAAAAAATTCAAAATCCCGAAATTATGAAAGCTCGTATCCTCGACTCAAATGCAAAAATCGGGGCACAAGTTGCTGAAGATTTCAGCGATTCGGGTTTACCGGCGATGCAGGTTGTTAAATTACCCCATAATATCTCGGTGAATGAAGCAATAACAGAATATCGGAAAAACCCGGATGTTCTCTATGCTCAACCAAATTATGTTTATCATACAACATCGGTAACTCCTGATGATCCCCTTTTTGGTTCCCAATGGGGGCTTCATAATGCCATAACTTCTGGCGCAGATATTGATGCGCCGGATGCATGGAGTATCTCAACTGGTTCAAATACTGTGATTGTTGCAGTAATTGATACTGGTGTGGATTACAATCACCCTGACCTGTCTTCAAATATATGGACGAATCCTGGAGAAAGCGGTCTTGACAGTCAAGGCCATGATAAAAGGTTTAACGGAATTGATGACGACAATAATGGATATATAGACGATTGGCACGGTTGGAATTTTTTCAATAATACTTCTGATCCTATGGATGGAAACACCAAGCTAAATGCTTACCATGGAACCCATGTTTCGGGAATTCTTGGAGGTGTTGGCAATAATAGTGTCGGTATTGCCGGAGTAAATTGGAATGTAAAAATAATGCCTCTCAGGACAACAGATGAAACCGGGAGTTCATATACCTCTACTAATGTTGAGGCAATTTACTATGCAAGTGCCAACGGTGCTACCATTATCAGTAATTCCTGGGGTGGAGATTCACCCGATCCAGAAGTGAAGTATGCTATCGAAAATTCTCCCGCCGTGGTAGTTTGTGCAGCGGGGAATAATAATAGAGATACTGATTACAACCCCTACTATCCGGCTTCTTTTGATAGTATCAATATCATTTCCGTTGCAGCCACAGATTCTTCTGATATTAAGGCATTATCTTCAAATTTTGGCTTGGCCTCTGTTGATCTAGCTGCTCCCGGGATTCATATCTACAGTACGATGAAGGATTCCGGGTATCAATACAAGGACGGGACTTCAATGGCGACTTCATTTGTTTCTGGCGTCGCAGCACTCATCAAATCCACTAACCCAAGGTTAACGAATATTCAGATTAAGAATATTATTCTGAATAATGTCGATGTAATCCCCGCGCTTTCCGGTAAAGTCAATTCCAGCGGGCGTTTGAATGCCTATAAAGCAGTGAAGGCAGCACAGTTAAGTTTGGGGATCCCTGTTGCAGATTTTACAGGTAGCCCGAGAACTGGAGTTGGTCCTCTGACCATTGAATTCACTGATCTATCAACCAATGCGACTGGTTGGAACTGGACATTTGGTGACGGCAGTGATGAGAATGCAACTATCCAGAACCCTGTCCACACGTACCTGAACAATGGGACATATACGGTTATTCTGAACGTATCAAATTCCTTGGGAAGTAATAGTCTTACAAAGACGAACTTCATCATTATTGGTAGCATTTCCAAAATTGGTGTATTCCGTGGTCAGGGATATTGGTATCTCGACATGAACAATAATGGAACATGGGATGGCACACTAACTGATAGAACATTCATCTGGGGAAAACAGCCGGGAGATATCCCCATTACCGGAGACTGGAATAAAGATAATATCACGGAGACCGGCATTTTCCGACCTGGTGGTGATTGGTACCTTGATATGAACAACAACGGGACCTGGGATAGCATACCAACCGACAGAACATTCACCTGGGGAAAACAACCTGGGGATATTCCGTTGACCGGTGATTGGAATGGAGATAGGATTACCGAGACTGGCATATTCCGGCCCGGGGGCAATTGGTACCTTGACATGAACAACAATGGGACCTGGGATGGTACACCCACCGACACAACATTCTCGTGGGGAAAACAACCTGAGGATATTCCATTGACCGGTGATTGGAATGGAGATGGGATTACTGAGACTGGCATCTTCCGGCTTGGGGGCAATTGGTACCTTGACAAGAACAACAATGGAACCTGGGATGGTACACCCCCCGACACAACATTCTCGTGGGGAAAACAGCCGGGAGATATCCCCGTTACCGGAGACTGGAATGGAGATATGATAACCGAAACCGGAATTTTCAGACCGACCGTCGGATTCTATCTGGATTTAAACAATAACGGGCAGTGGGATGGTCCTTTGACTGATAAGTTCATGCCATGGGGGTCACAGACCGGTGATGATCCCGTAATTGGTCGATGGTAAAAAATGCCAGAATTTTTTTTATTAACAAAGATATCTGTTCGTTAATAAACTGTTTAGATACCGGTGTCTTGATTAGATAGAAATTCAAATATCTCTTCGAAGTAATTTCAAAGATTACCCGTTTAAAGAACTTTGTGATGGTTTGTCAGGTATGGAACATAAAAGCAAACGGGATTATCACCTGGATGCATTAAAAGGATTTGCGATAATTCTGGTTATCGTCGGTCATATCACTGCATTTTCCAACAACCTTGAAAATTTGCAGAATAATGTGGTATTCCAGCTGATATATTCCTTCCACATGCCGTTATTTTTCTTTGTAAGCGGGTATCTTGTATTCGGCCGGTTCGGTCCAACAACGGCGGAATGGATAATAAAGAAATTCAGGCAATTAATCATACCCTATATACTCTTCACGATATTTTTCTTTTATTTTTTATTTGGTTTCTCGGTCAACAGGTTCACCATCACTGATATATCTCAAACGTTATTTTCGTATACAGTACCCAATTCAGCCTGGTTTTTACCGGTATTATTCGAATCCTTCCTGGTATTGGCACTCTTAATCAATGCAGAAAAAATTGCAGGAAAATTTTCGTATGTGCTCTTTTTTTTAACTGTTGCTATCCCGCTTCCCTTAATGGGTATTGCATCCATTCCTGTCGTACATCAGATCGTTGTTTATACACCGTATGTAATTGCCGGGTATCTCGTGTGCTGCTATCAGGATTATGCTTCTGAAAAAAGTATTCAATACCTGGAAATTTTTGGATCTATTTTGTTTCCCCTCCTGTTTTTGTTTAAATCAAGCACGTTTTTTACGACAATAAATTACGGATTATTTATTTTATATTACTCATGGTTAATTGCATTCGCTGGCATTATCTTATCCTGGGTTATTGTCAAATTCGTTATGAACTATCGCATATCGCTTGTTTTTATCATATGCGGAATATTTTCTCTTGAGATTTACCTGACTCACCTGGTTATTTTAAATGGATTTTTTGCTAAAAAATGGCCACTCTGGTATGGTACCGATGGAGTTGCACTAGTGAGCGGCTCGGTTGCGTTACTTGTACTATCGCTTATTGCTTCATTTTTATTATCATACAACGAAAAGATCAGTAAATTCATTTTCGGCAGATGGTCATATAGGTATTTAAAGAACTATCTGATGGAATCAAAGGTTATGGGGAATAAGTAATTACCGGGTCATTGCCAATTCATTCATCATTCGCGATTTTTTTTTATTTTCAAAAATGATGATTCCTGATGTTGGATCTGACGTGAAATTCCGTTATTTAAAAGTCAAAACTAATGTATTTTTTGTGCAATGATAACATTCTGGTCGATGTGAGATTTCGGCCCTACTATCTTCTCGATCCTGAATTTTTTTGTCCATTCCCTGCGGATATACTTCTCGGGGATTGCAGTTTCACCATAAAAATTTTCGGCGAGGATCTCTCCGCCTCCGCCCGGCAGATGAACGAATTTTCCCTCATCGTACTCCCTGAGGAGTTTGTCGACGACAACATCTCTCACCACGTATGGTAGTTTTGGCCAGATATGGATAAATTCCCGGGGTCTTGTTGTCTGTACAAGAATCCCTCCCTTTTTCATGATCCGGTGAAATTCATCAAGCCATGCTTTATGGGCTGATTCGGAAAGATGGCTGAATACCGAGAAACTATACACCAAATCAAACGATTCATCAGCGAATGAAGTTGGCGGGAATGCCTGGTTCTCGACAAAATTATATGAGGGAATGGTCTCTTTACACAACCTCACCATATGGGGTATTACATCACAACCGTATAATTTTCCTTCCGGGATATCCCTGAGAAAACAGCGGGATATCCTTCCCCAGCCACAACCAAATTCCAGAACCGCATCCATTGACTCAAGAGGCCGTCCGGCGTCCAGGCAGGCAGTCCTGATTATTTCGTAAAATTCAAACGCTTGTATCATGGCAAGCTTTCCAGACCTTCCGCAGAAAGCTTCCTGCGTTTCAGCAGGTGGTAATATTGGAATGGGTGCGCGAGGATTTGATAAGATGTCTACCCATTCCTTATCGGAAAACTGATAATAGTTGTGCATATTAATTGCCGGTACTTGATTGAATGTCCAACAGTAAATAATGTCTTTAATCTTATGAGTTGGAGTATTAATTTTTAAAAATTATCTCATTGAAGAGTAAAATAAGAGATGATGGACGGTATGAAAGACGTTATTTTTCCTGGTTTTTGACCGGACAAGGAAGTTTTTGTATGACATAGAGATCCTGATGGGTCCACCAAAAAGCATGGCGATACAGAACCAAAGGAGATCCAACCTGTCGATATAATTTGATGGGTTACTAATACTTTCTCAATCTCTCTAGCTCAGTCTCACCAGGAAAATAGTCTTAGTTAATCATCTCCGCAATAGATGGGCGTGCGGGAATTCCCAAGATCCCATGTTCATCGCAATATTTTTTAAATCGTTTCATTGCATCGATAATTTTCTGGTCCGGGATGGTATACAGATCGTAATCAAACATTACACTTTTTACACCGGATTCAATTCCCTTCTGAATAAATGCCTCGATCTCCTCTGCATTCTCTTCCATAATAATCATTTTAGGTATAACCCTCGTTCCGTCAATTTCTGCATATTTTTTGATATTTTCCCAGACCTTATGGCAAAAATCTTTCCCTTTTATATTCTTGTATACTTCTCTACTGACCGCATCAACGCTGACGGTAAGTGTCGTCCTTCTTGTTCGAAGGGAATCTGCTATTGCATGAGAAAAAATGGTGCCATTCGTGGCGATCAATACCTGATATTCTCCGTTATTAAGAAAATTGATCACCGTATCCAGCCCTTTCATCATTGCCGGTTCACCGCCGGAAATAGCGATATTTGCATTTTTAGCAAGGTAATTACTTTCCGCCATGGTCCTGACCGCCATAAGAATCTCATCTGTAGATGAATCTGCAGGCTGATGATCTTTTATGGAAGGACAAAATTTACACAATAAATTGCAGTGAGTATCATGACCAAGGTTAAGATAATAGAAAAGGTCGCGCCGATAAGGCCAAATTTTTTTTCTGAGATGTTTACATCCTTGGCATGCCGGATATCCACCTGTTTGATTTTTCTCTATTACCTGTTTTCGTTTTTCCTGGATTTTTTTGAGGGAAAACTCCGAAGAAGCTGATTTGCACAACAGGATATGATCAGAGGGAGTAGGACTGTTCAGATTGATTTCGCAGCAAATATAGACATTTTGATCGTAAAAAAATAACCCCCCCTCGAGGAAATGACAGCTGTAATAGGGTCTGGTTTTATCTGGCGCTGGAAGTCCTGATGATGCCAGCCAGAGATCTTCCTCGATTTTTTTTGCTTCGTCATCCACAGCAGGATTCCAGTTTACGATTAAGTAGGCTGCATTTTTATTCCGGATATAAGAATAGAATCTGATTTCTTCAATTGGACAAGGGAATGTCTTATCGCAAGAGATCTTCCAACCGGAAATGAGTGCATCCTTGTTTTTAAAAGCCTCTGCAATATCCCAACGTGCAATTCCGCATTTTGTAGTTCCGATAACCTTCCCTGTGGGGTCAGTATATATTATACCGTCAGGAGGTGTTTGAGTGAAGGGATTGAGAGCCCAGCCAGAAAGATAGAAGGTTCCTTCGTGGTCCCCCTCTATAGCTTCCCTTGTCCCTACGGTTTGAAGATGGTTATCGTAATATATCACATCGTCAAGAGAAACTGATATATTCTCTCCTCGCGATTCGCGCATGATTTCAGGATCGCTGTTTTCACTAGAAAATCCTGCCAGAAGGGATGACCTAGCCCTGTTACTGTACCGTTCAATCTTTCTGGCTACATGGCGAATATGACGAAGCATATGTTATTCATTAGTTCTATAATTTTAACTAATTTAGCAAAACCCGGCCAAGGATTGTTGAAAAAAATGGAGAGATCCAGCACCTGCTTGAGCCGGTATATCATGGAAATCAAATCGATTGTGAGGGGTCACTGGTCACTTTTGATTATGGCATGGATTTTTCCGAAGTGATCTTCAGGAGCTCGGATGTGTATACTACCATACATCTTCAAAAAGATCCTCAAATGGGCTTAGATGCAGAATTTCTTGAAGTATTTATTTCGAAAATGACTGAATAATTTTGGTAATAACGCACACTTTCCATCAAATATCCGATTAAAATCTACTATAAAGATCAATATACATTCGTATCTGATATTTCATCGTATTTTGTAAAAATCAGCAGTGCTTTTAATCCTGTTACATTCCTTATGGAATTCAGTATTTTCAATACATTTTGTTTCACACAAGGTATCCTTGGTATTTTTTATAAAAACTGAAAAACAGTCATTCAAAATATCCCCTCCCCAATTGATAATTTCCTGTCGGGAACAACAGAGATCATGTTTCATGCAAAATTCCCTGAACGATTGAGCAGTCATAGTCTCACCGCGACCGTGAATATTTTTATATGAAATCTTATGGGTTGCGACATCGTAATATTGTCCGAAATTGGAATGATGAATAAAACCTTTTCCCCCTGTTTTTAAAATTCTAGCAGATTCGGCAAGATACGAATCGAGAACATCAGCTTCGCAATGTACCAACGAATCCCAGCTAAAAATAAAATCGATAGAATCCTTGGGAATCATGTGCAGCGATTTCCCGTCATTAATGTGGCAATTGATGTGATACTTATCCGAAAACCGTTTTTTACATGATTCGATACAATTGGCATTTAGGTCTACTATGTCAAGGTGGTTACAAAGGTTTACTAAAAATTGTGTACATCGTCCAAACCCGGGTGCAATCTCCAAAATATTCGCCGCTGGTACAAAGGATAAAATTCTGGGTAAAATAGTTCCATACCATAAGTATTCTGTACCACCCCATGCCTGAGACCATTCGTCGCCGCAATCTTTCCAGTTATACTGATTGCCCCAACATATTCTGTTATCCTCAATTGATGGCATTACCTAGTTTCTGCCTCGTAAGTATAACTTTTTTTGCGATCACTTTTTAGTTCACTCATTAATTTTGATTCCTTAAAAAATATTACCAATGGAAAAAAGGAAAAAGAAATAAATCCCCCATTTTTAACTGTGCTTTAAAGAGCTAAAATTAACCGAATATTGTATAAAATTTTTATTTTGTATTAAATAAGTAGTTCTTTACAAAACTCCGATATTCTATTACTTTATCAAACGTCAAAGAGTCTACATCAAATCGCTGAATAATGTAGTCCTGCATTTTCACAATTTCATTGAAATGCCTGTTTTTATCTTCGGACAACGTGACTCCTTTTGCATGCCTCCTGTGATAATTAAGGGATTCGGCAATAAATGTGATATCTCCTTTCTGAAGTAACCAGACATAGAAAAACCAGTCACCGGCAATCTTAAACTTGACCAGGTCATCTACTATTTCAGATATATCAAATTTTTTAAAAACTGTTGCGGAAACGTTGGGAATAGTGTTTTTTATCGCAAGGGTATCACATATCTCTTTGATTCCTGCTCTCGTGTAATTATTCTTCCATTTATTTTCATCAATGTCGTTAGTATAGTTCAAATAGTTAACACCGATAAAATTACCGTAATCATCGATCTGTTTTGAGTTGCAATAACTCAAGATGACATTCTCATTTTTAAACCCGCCCATAACTTTTTCTAAAAACGTGGTCTCGCAAAGATCGTCTGCCTCCGCGATCCAAATATAATCACCTCGAGCTTCTTTTATTCCCTTTGCCCATTGGCGAAACACTGAACCGGAATTATTATCGTTTTTATGGATGGCAAAGGTAATTGGACATTTTTGTGCAAATTTTTGTGCAATCTCGATACTATTATCAGAGGAACAATCGTCTAGGAAGATAATTTCATAAATGGGATATCGCTGGTTTACAATACAATTAAGTCTTTCCTCAAGATATTGCGAATAATTGTAATTCGGGACAATAACGCTTACTTTTCTATACTTACATCCCAATAAAACAAGTAATCGATAAATATAATCAACAAAATCATATTTGGCTTTAATTAACGAGGAAGCACTTTCGCCCTTTTGAGCAAGAAGTATCGGGTCATGCAGTATCTTTAAGGTTTCACTGGTCATTGCATCAAGATCAAGATAGGGGACCAGCATACCGTTATCAGAATTTATAATCTCTCCAAAACCCCCGGCATCCTTAAAGCCGATGACCGGAACCCCAACATCCATCGCTTCAAGAATGGTTGAAGGGAAAGGATCTTCACGTGAGGTCATTAGGTAGAGATCCGATCCTGCATAAAACAGGTGAACCTCTTTTTGAATTCCTACAAACCTTATTTGGTCTTCTAATCCACGTTGTCTGATGTCCTCATCGATGCGCTTAACAAAATTTTCATTTCTGTGCCCTGCCCATATAAAATATACTCCTGTCTCTTTCTGCATGACCTTTTTCGCTACTTCGACGAAAAGGTCCACTCCCTTTCTTGAATCTGCATGTCCTACCGCAAGAATTATTTTTGAATCTGCAGGGATAGACAGGAATTTTCTGAGAATTATCCTTGCTTCATTTTTCTTCATCTTATACGAATTCTTCAGATATAGTCCCTGAGGCAAAATCACAGATTTTGCATCATCTAATCCGGTAATAGAAGCATATTTTGATTTGACAAATTCAGCTGGGAATACGATGGTATCAGCATAAGTTGATATTTTTCTTGCATTCTCCTCTTGTTTATACGCCTGAATTATACCGGGCAATTCATGAATCAGTGAAATTGTCCTGATGTTATTTTTAGACAATATTTCAACAATATCACCGGTAACCACCGTATTACAAATTGCAATTTTTACGCCGTTCTGGAAGAGTTTTTTTATTAACTTTTCGACCTGCAGTCTGGTTGGATAGTCCCTCTCAAGATTGTAGACAGTTGAATAGTTTTTAAAATCATCTTCTAATTGGCCACCCGATTTCAGCAATAGCGAAACTTCAAAATGAAAATTTTCACTGAGCGTTTTTACGATATGGAGTGCGAGTAATTGAGCACCCCATAGATGTGCATCGTGGGAAACAACAATTATTTTATTCTTAATTTTTTTAATGGGAAAATTTTCTGTTATTAAATCTGAATTTTTGAGTTTCCAATTCTGCATCTCATTGTTTTCTTCAGATTTCATTTTTTTTTTCTGAAGAATAAATAACGCCTGAGGCAAAATTCTTTCATCATCAACAAAATTTACGGGTTCCAAAAATTTTGAATATGTTTTCCGTATATATCTCTCTGGAATAATGGTTTCACCATAGAAGGTCTTATCACGGTAGTCCCCGCCTCCTGTTGGAGAAAACAAGAAAGCACCATTCTCGTAATCCTTCCTGCATCGATCGATATCAACAAACGATACCTTCAGCGAATCGTACCAGCCACCGCTGAGTTTTTTATCACGCACTGATTGGCAAAAATCCAAAAACCGGCCGCTCTGGGTCGTTGCGAGTAAAATCCCTCCTGGTTTTAAAATTCTGGAAAATTCCTGGATCCATTGTAAAGCATAGGTTTCAGACAAGTGGGAAAAAACTGAATATGCATAGATGATATCAAAGGTATTATCAGCAAAATCTAAGGGAGGAGATGCATTGCATGGGAAAAAATTAATGTCATTAATGGTATCCTTACAAATGGAAATGATTTCAGGATCTACATCCACCCCGTAGATATTTTTAGGATCAAAATCCTTTAGCAAAATTCGTGTGATTCTTCCCCAACCACAACCAAAATCCAATATTTTTGTCGTTGAATCTATGGATATTCCATATTTGGCTGTGTACTTTTTTATTATCAAAAAGAAGTTATATCCTTCTCTGATTGCATCTTCGTATGAAGATCCCACAAACTGTTTTTGAACATTTTCAGGAGGGAATCCCGGCATTTTCATCCCATTAATTATGGGTTTTTGGACACTTTCAACCAGCAACCTAAGCCATTCACCATCACTGATTCTCTTAATCTGGCTCATCGAGTCACGGTAATCATCGTTATTTTCCCCTGATTTTTTTAATGCATCCCTCGTTGTTTCGAGATAACCATAACCATATTTTCTATCCGGCTCCAAATAGGCTCCCTCTGCCCATTCATTCCATGCATTTATAAAAATGAATCTTTTATCTTTATTGTGAACTTCCCGCGTCCAGGTTATCAAATCAGATAACCATTTTCCATACAATTTCGGGGTTGCTCCATAAAAAATCGAAGGATTGATGGGTTTTCTCGCAGTATTATCCCAACCTGGACAGATACCTTTAAACAAAGTGTATGACACTTTTCCCAGGTATTTTTTCGATTTTACGAATTGTTCGAAATCCCAAATCTGTCCTTTGAATTTTTTATTCAGAATAATGAATTTTTTAGTGATATCAGGACATCCCGGCATAAAGTGAGGAGGAAATTCTACGAGTGCATCAATTCCATAAGGTTTAGGATCTTCATTAAAACCAAATGTTGAGGCTGCTATTATGAATAAATCATCAATCCCTTTTCCGCGACAATATCCTTTCCATTCTTCAATCATCTTTTTTATATCGGGCAATAACATCGGCCGATATATTATAATCAGGGGTTTCCCTTCAATTTTTATATACCGGGAATCCCGTAAAAGCGGAAATAAATCCTCGATAAATCTGATATTATTCACCGAAGTATGTTGCTGCTCGATCAAGATCTCGTTTTCAAAGCCATCCCACCGTCGGGTCCAATTCTCATTAGCCCAACAAATGCAGAAGGGGAAATCAAATTCTTTATGCTCTCGATACATATCAAGGGGTTTTTCGAGCAATCGTTTTCCATTAAACCAGTAATAGTGAAAACAAAAACCATACAAGCCATATTGTTTTGCGAGTTCTGTTTGCCTTTTTAATACATCAGGGTTATTCAGGTTATAAAATCCTAGTTCATCTGGAAGTCTGGGTTGGTAGTGTCCGGCGAATTGCGGAACTGCCTTTGTCACATTTGTCCATTCAGTAAAACCTTTGCCCCACCAAAGGTCATTTTCAGGGATAGTGTGAAACTGAGGCAGGTAAAAAGCGATTAGTTTGATATCTGTATCTTTTGAGCTAATCTGAAAATCAGACAATGGAATATAATCGTGGCTTTTTTCTGGAATGGAAAAGAGTAAATCGATATATCTTTCCAAATCTGATGCGCCTGAAACTGTTTTATCGTTAATTTTATCTACAGTATCCTGTGGAATCTCATGAAAGGAGGACTGTTTTTTCCACTCACGGCGTTTTTTATATTCAGATAGTACCTTTCCAAAACCATCATTGATGAAAATCCGGAAACCTTTTAGTCCAAGGTCATACATTTTCCTTTGTTTCGAATTATTGGGAAAAATTGGTTCGATGATTTTTCTATGGAACTTATCAAGGAAACGATAAGATATTCTCGATTTTAATGAATGAATTTCTGATCTTAATTCTCCAAGTTCCTGATTCACTTTCAGAATCTGGTTTTCTTTTACTGTGATCGTACTTTCCAGTGATTGGATTGCTATTTTTTTACTTTCAATATCGTTACACAAGAAAGCAATTTCAGCATTCGATTTATCGATTAAGTAACTTTTTTGAATTTGTTTTGGATCTAATTTGATATTAGATGCGATTGCGACGAAATATCTGGCCAGTTTCTCATCATACCCTGAAAAGGAGAAACGATTATCATCACGTTCAATAACAAATTCATTCGATGATGCAATTTCTTCCGACGTAACCGGATAAATTGAAGATCCGGATAAGACCTGTTGTCCTGATACATAAATAAACGAAAAATTCTTTTTTAAAAGATCGCAAAATTCGGAAAAATACAATTCTTTTTGGTGGTAAGGATTCTCGAATTTGCATTCATCTGAGTAAGTTTTTTTGTTTGGAGTTGAGATTATCAGGATCCCTTCATCCTTGAGTAATCGTGTAATCTCATGGAGGAGGATATCATGTTCACTGACATGCTCAATCGCTTCAAAACATACGATCACATCGAATATTTTACCGCTTTTAATAGGTATATTGAGGATGGATCCTCTGATGAAGGAAATGTTTTCTTTTTTGTAGGTATCTGAAGCGTGGACTACCGCCTCTTGATCTATATCAATGCCAACAACACACCTCGCATTTTTCGATAAAATAGATGTACCATAACCCTCACCAGATGCAAGATCAAGTACTTTTTTATTTTTTACAAATTGTGATGCAAAAGCGTACCGGTGAAGATGTTCATAATGGATTTCAATGCCACATACTGATGGATCGATAAAAGGTAAATAGCGTTCCCCGGTCCAGTCAAGCATTTTTATTTTCCTCTAATTCAGTTATATCTTTGAAGTTCCAAGAATAAGTAACATTATTCAATATTTCAATTATTTCAGGATTATACAGTATTTTTGGTTCTGAAGGTTTTTCCTTTTTCTTAATTAAAATTCTTGTATTTTTTTTAATGAGTGCAATTTGCCCTTCATTCTCTGAAAAAATTTCCCGATTTTCATTATGACCATAAGATCCTGCCTCCATATAATGTAGTAATGATATTCCTTCTGCATCAAATAAATCAGGATCATCTCCAAATAATGAAACGATTGTAGAAAAAATATCCATGGTACTGACCGGATCATAGAGTCTTTTTTGACGATTAAATGAAAGTGATTTCGGCATAATCAATATCAGAGGAACGTGTATCTGTTCTGGTGTGACAGTTAACCCATGGAAAAAATAGATATTATTCTCCCCGAATGATTCCCCATGGTCGGATGTGATAATTAACATTACATCATCAAAAATTTGGAGACCCTTAAGAACATTGATTAAATTTTCTATCAATGAATCACAATAGCGGATATTTCCATCATATTGGGAGATATAATAGTGGAGGTTCGTTTCAAAAGAAACAATATTCCCCTCATTATCAAGGGTTTTGTTGAGGACCTGGTAGAAAGGAATACCTCCAACTGGATAATTATCAGGAACAATGGAGTTTAATCTTTTAATCTCCTTACTTTGCACATCATCCCTAAATATACTTTTAAAGGGTTCTTTACAGACATACGGACCATGAATATCAAAAAGGTGAATGAATAAAAAGAAACTATCGGTTTTATTATTGAGTATCCATTGAATTGCACGGTCCGTTGTCTCTAATCCATCCCGTATTAATTCTGTTGGACGGTTCAGTTCATGGGATGTCATTTCATCATCATAAAGATCAAATCCCGAATTCAGATTTGTCTGTTTACGTAAAACAAATGAACTGACAAATGCTGCGGTTTTAAAACGTTTTGTTTTTAAATATTCAGCCATGGTGATATCGATATCTGTATCCAGCTTTCCATTTCCCTGGTGAAATCCTATTGAATGATGTGAGGGATATTTCCCGGTAAAAATTGATGCATGGGATGGGATAGTGAATGAAGAGGGTGAGAAAGCATTCATAAAAATGATCCCTTTGCGTGCAAGGGTGTCAAGTGTGGGGCTGGTGTTACGAGAATACCCATAACACCCTAGGTGATCTGCACGGAGTGTGTCCAGGGAAATTAAAATTATCTTTTTTGGAAGGGTCATAGGTATCCCAGTTTTTTTAGTTTTTCTTTAATGAGTGCTTCGTCATCATGTGAGGCTGATTCGTTCCTTAAAGATATATCCAAAAAACTACAAGGTTCGCAATCAATCTTCGAGAAACCATTTTCGTAGAGTGAACAATATGGCAGGTTGTACGATCGTATATATTCCCAGATATCGTGACTGGTGAATGAGATTAATGGTTGAGCTAAAACTAATGCAGAATCTTCATCAGATGCTAAAAAATTTGAAATATCCATTGTTGATCCCGAAGTCTCACCAATTAGAACCCCGTCAAATTTTCCTGATTTAATAATATTTTTCAGTGGTGCGAAAAGGTATTGTGTACAACAGGTTTCCTTAATCTCTCCCTTACCTTTATTGACTCCGGACATTTCTATTATCAGGTTCAATTTCCATAATTTTTTCATCTTCTGAATGTAAGATCGAACTGCAGGAAATTCAGCTCCTGTATCAACATGAATTACGGTGACTGAACCTGGGGCCAGTTGTTGTACCATATGTAACAACACCAGAGAATTTTTTCCTCCGGAAAAACATAAACAGGGATTTTTTACGTTTGAAAGAAACGCCTGAATCGACAAAATTGCTTTACATTCATGATCAGATACAATCTCTTTCATATATACTCCGGTTGTCAATAATCCTTCAATACCTGATGCTGTGTTTAATATTCGTTATTTTTCGATATAACCATATGCGAATGACAAGAAAGAAAAGGGATGCCGATTCTGTTGCTTTTGGTGATAATTAATAATATTCTTACTTATTTTCAAGTATTGCTCTTACTCAATTCCTTTACCCAAATGTACCCTCAATATATGCCTTTGTCCGGGGATCCTTTGGTTCAGTAAAAAATGTATCTGCAGGACCATATTCAACAATCTCTCCAAGATAAACAAATACAACATAATCTGCAAGCCGTTTAGCCTGCCGAAGGATATGGGTAACAAAAACGATAGTATAGTTATTTTTCAGCAACAGGAGTTCTGATTCAATCTGATGAGCTGATATCGGATCGAGAGCAGATGTTGCTTCATCACAAAGAAGTGCTTCCGGTTCTACCGCAAGAGCTCTCGCGATGCATAATCTTTGCTGCTGTCCGATAGAGAGAGTCGAGGCCGGAGCATCTAAACGCATCTTTACTTCTTCCCATAGTCCTACCTTGTTCAGACAACTTTCTACGGTGCTCATCGTTATTGCTTTATCCTGTATTCCATGAATTTTCAGACCATAAGCAACATTATCAAAAATTGACATGGGCAGGGGATTGGGGGTCTGGCTGATACTTCCAACTTTTCTCCGGAGTTCGGTTATATCCACCATGGGATCAAAAATATCATATCCTTTCAGAAGAATCGAACCTGAGGTTTCCAAATCTTCAGACAAATCGATAAGCCGGTTCATGCTGTTCAGCAGTGTTGATTTACCACACCCTGACGGTCCTATGATAACAGTAATTCGATTTTGCGGGATTTTCACGGTGATATTCTTGAGTATTTTTGATTTATTTATTGAGAGAGAAAAATTCCGAATATCAAAATAGGGGTCATCTTTGAGAGGATCCATCTTATTTCACCACGTATTTCATAAATTTCTTTGACAGAACCCGTGATGCGATACTTGCGGTCAATACAATGACAAGAAGAATCAACCCCGAAGCATATGCTCTCTGTTGTACTACCGGATATGGTGAGCTGATCTGGAATAATATTGCGAGAGGAAGGGTGGCGACCGGCTCAAAAAGAGAAGTTGGCAATGAGTCTGAATAACCTGCAGTGAATAAAATTGATGCCGCATCTCCGATACCCCGCCCGAATGCAAGCAATATTGCAGTAACAATGCCGGGAAATGACTGTTTCACCACTACACTGAGCATTTCAGTCCTTGTTGATCCTAGAGCAAAAGCCGCGATTTTAATTTTTTTGGGCGTCTGTAACATAATCTCATCTATTGAACGGATCATGATAGGTAAAATGAATATTGCAACAGTTATCATTCCCCAGAAAAGTGAAGACCGTGCACCAATGAAGACCATGATCGTAAAAACGACCGCACCATAAATAATTGTTGGAATGCCACAGGCAATGTCCAGTGACGTTCGGATATATTCAACATATCTTGATTTCATTGTTGACTGATGAAGAGACATTGCCACGGGCAGACTCAGTGTAATTGAAAGGATTATGGCACCACAGGCAAGGTATAAAGAGCCAAGAATGGCATTTAATATCCCTCCCCCTCCCCCCAAATAGTATCCCCCGTGAGGAGATTCAATCAACATTGAGAGGCTGAGTGCTGAAACTCCTTTCAATACTACGGTAAAAATTACTGAGAGAATTCCTCCCAATACGATTAGAATTGATACGACCATGAGTATTTTAAAAAAATATTCTTCCATGCTTTTCCTTTTCATATTTTACACCGCCTTTTGGATTCGAATGAGTAACAACTTTGACAAAATATTGAAAATTACAACGATTATGAATAATATCAGCGCAGCCATCATAATTGCTGAGTCAAATAGCGGGATTGACAACATCTCCCCATAATTATTCGCAATCAAAGCAGTGAGCGGGTACGCAGGATCAAAAACAGATGTTGGAACCTTCGCGACATTTCCCACAACCATAAGAACCGCCATTGTTTCACCGAATGCCCGGCTGAATCCAAGTATTATTGCCGCGAGCAGACCAGGATAAGTTTTTCGGAAAAGAACATATTTTACTGTCTGCCATTTTGTCGCTCCTAATGCGAGCGATGCTTTTTTGATATCCAGGGGGACAGTCCGGAACAATTCATCACTTAATGAGATAATCAGGGGGAGTACCATGATGGAGAGAACAATACCCCCCGTAAGAACGCAATAGCCGGTTGTTGAAACCCCCCACATTGGTGCAATAGTATCTCTAACCCATGGTACTATTACTAAAATCCCCCATAAACCAAAAAGGACGGATGGTATTCCTGCGAGAAGATCAATCAGTGGTTTGATGCTTTCACGAATGTGGCCGGGGGAATATTCAGCCAGGAAGATCGCAGAAAATAACCCCAGCGGTATTGCAATTCCCATAGCAAGTAATGTAACCCAGATTGTCCCCATGATAAAAGGAAAAAAACCAAATCCTCCTGCGAGTGGTTGCCAGATACTTCCCAATACTATCTCCTGAATTGTAGAAATCTGTAGTAAGGGGAAAGATTTCCACATCAGTACAATCGCAATAATAATTGCAATTAGACTGGTGAGGAACGCAATAATTGACATAAACCGGATGCTCCATCGGTCAAGACTCCCGCGTTCCATTATCTAACCTCGTATAAAAATTTTAACCGATTTTTTGAAGTTCACTTTGCAGCGATTCTTCTGGTAATGGTATATATCCGTTGTTTTGGACATATTGCTGCCCATCAGTCAGTATCCATTGGATAAATTCCCTGGATATCCCTGAAAACGTATTCTTTGCGACGATGTTCAACTCACGCGCCGGAGGTGAAGGATATTTTCCCGTGTCAATTGCATGGAGTAATTCATCACGGGATTCATAGAAATCCTCATCGGGATCAATCTTACCGTTTTCATTAAGATCCAGCGGAACAATCATGAGACCATCAACGGGTTTTCCTGTTGTTGGATCATATGCAAAATTGATGTTGTTATATCCGATTCCCAGTGAATCCATTTTTACTGCTCCTGCAATCCCAGGATCCCCAGATACTCCCGTACCTCTCAAATCGTTTTGGGTGAAGTTACCCAGATATTTAGCCCAGATTTCTCCAGCCCCGCTTGCGTCAGATCGTGTATAGACCCGTATTCTGTCCCTGATTTCTGGTTTATTAACTGTCATCCCCCAGTTCGTGACATTTCCCCCAATGAATATCCCGGAAAATGTGGATTTGTTTATGCCGACCTTCAATAAATCTGAAGATACCGGGTTATTCTTATTCATTACGGGGACAACCGCATCTTTTGTTACTGATACCCATACGGCCCCCTTAGAAATTTCAGCGGGATAGATATCCCTTGACACCATGCCGAGATCGGACTGACCGGATAATACATCCATCATTCCCTGCCCGGCACCGCCGGCAGATACCAAAATTTTCACCCCTGGATGGATCTTATGGTATTCTTCCGCCCATATTACCATCATCGGGTAGAGTGCAAATGCCCCAGAAACCCGAATTGTTCCGGTTGTTTCGTTATTTGCCTCCGGATTTGGAGTATCGATATTCTG
>Ga0208980_10000254_pt1 | contig 28453 bp, 29 predicted proteins | sample WetSurMetagenome_3_FD_187993 | JGI IMG/M metagenome (GOLD analysis project Ga0208980, IMG submission 187993) | Wetland microbial communities from Twitchell Island in the Sacramento Delta, sample from surface sediment Aug2011 Site A1 Bulk (version 2) | ecosystem: Environmental > Aquatic > Marine...
AGCAGCGATTCACAATGCGGGATGCCAATATGATGAGACAGGCATTCCGCCAGAAGAGCAGCCTGATTATATCCTCTCTCTCGCTTCCGTTTTGAATGAAGAGGAACCGCCACAATAAGGTCAAAATCACGGCACGCCCATGTATCGCAAAAAGTCCAGACCAGCAGTTGCGCAAGCAAACCATCCAGGTTTCTCCTGCCACGAAACTTCAAATGCTGTATCACGCTGCTCAATTCAGCAGCATAAAACCCGAAGGACCGTGCGCCGGAATATGGGGGAGTCTCAAGAATGCAATTGCCGCAGAGGTGGACATCGCTGTAATCAAGAGTCTGAAAGGGAATGCCGCACGACGGACAATAAGGGGGTTGAATCTTGAGTGCGCAAGTCTTTGTCCAGCAGGTCTCACAAACTCCGCAATCCTTCTGGCGGGAAAGAGGAGCGGCGCAGATAATGCAGTTCTCAGGATAGACAAGGTTTAATACGGCATCGACTATGATCTGGACTGGCGGGCAAGGCTGCTTCCGAGATGCGCGAATGAACGGCATGGAATCCTCTTTCATATCTGTGCATACGCAACAACGACGGCCATAGCGTGCGACGAAAGCGTCGTTCACACACCTAGCCTTATATAACTGTCCCGCACAAAAGGAAGCCAACAAAATCACTGTGAGTGCGCGGCAGTCAAACAGTAAGGACTCACCGCAGAGACGCGGAGGACGCAGAGCAAAGCCTCATGCACCACTCCAACAAAGAACGCCATATGTTCAAATCAGGAGGGTGTCCGACGCCAGGTATTGCATTTGGAGGAACAGGAAACCTCCGCGTCCTTGGCATCTCAGCGGTGAATTTTTTGCGGTTTTGGCGAAAACACGCCTGATAAGAGTTAAAAACGCAGCAGTTACTTTTCGGAACAATTGTCGATTAGTCTAAAAGTCCCTTTTCCTTGAGATCCTGACACTGCACGCAATGTTGCGCCCATGGCACGGCCTCGAGTCTCTTGGGCTGGATGGGATTTTCGCAGTTGACGCAAGTTCCGTAAGATTTATCTTCTATTCTTGCCAGCGCCTCGCGGATCAATTGCAGGATGTGTCGATCACCGGACGTCTTTCCGAAAATGAATTCCTTGGTATACGATTCTACCGCCATATCAGCGACATCGTGGATGTCGGACTCTTTCTCCCGGCCGTATTCCTCGGTCCTCTGCACCAGATTGCGAAGGGAAAGTTCCTTTTGCAACAGTATCTGCTTGAAGTACCCCAGCCTCTTTCCATCCATAGCCATTCCCCCTATGCCCGGTGATAAGGAATGTTCCGTAGTATACCCAACGCCCGGTAAATCTGTTCAATCAACAAAAGCCTGCACATTTCATGCGGCCAGGTCATTTTTCCTAAAGATAGTCTTAAATGCGATCTCGCCACAATTGAAGCGTCAAGTCCTTCGGGTCCGCCTATGACGAAATCAATTTCCCGCACACCCCTATTCTGTTCAGTATCGAACCAGCGTGCAAATTCAGCAGACGAAAACTCTTTTCCCTTCTCGTCCAATGCCACAATGCGGCTATTGCTTCCAAGGAAACGTGCAATTTCCCCTGCCTCCGACCTTAGCAGCTCGGAGCCCCGCAGCGAGCGCCGCTTTGAAAAATCCCTGGTCTCAACTATCTCGCACGAAACCAAATGTCTGATGCGGCTCAGGTAATCATCGAATAGATTTCTTATCGACGCATTTTTGGTTTTTCCAACCCAGAGAATCTTTATTTGCATATCCCAGACTCATGCTTTTTAGTTTTGCATGAAGTGGGTAATTTTACAGAACGAACGACATCAATTCAATACGCGCTGGCTTTCCTGATCATATCATCCGGACTTTTCCCCGGGTTGATATTAGATGAAGCGGACTCCCGAAGGTGCTTCGCATGCAGGGAGCCGCGGGGCAGGAATTGTATTTGGGAATTGCGGGGCGAATAAGTATCTCCGGCCGTTATCCTCAGGCAGACGCTTCGCCGCTTGGCTTTCGCTTTTTCCTGGCGCCGGTTTTCAAGACTTTTCCCACAAGAAGTTTTTCAACGTCCATCTTCTTGCCATCTCGCCATAGCCGTTCCAGGTCGTAATACGCCCGCGCATGCCGTGAAAAAACATGGACCACCAGATCCATGTAATCCATCAGGACCCACTCTGCGTTGCGGTACCCTTCGATGTGGGACGCCCTGAATCCCGACTCTTTCATCCTTGCTTGCACTTCGTCAGCAATGGCTTGGATCTGGCGCGGCGACTCGCCGGAACAAAACAAAAAATAACTGGCAAAGGAAGCAATGTGAGAAATATCCAAAATCACTATGTCGAGAGCCTTCTTGTCATCCGCCGCTTTAAGCGCAATCTTCAGAGGATCTTTCATCGCTCACCATATAATTTGAGTTTTTGTATGTACTCCTGCACTGGAGGAGAAACCAGACGACTCAGGCTTTTGCCGCCGGCCGCAAGCTTCCGGATCCTGGAAGCCGAAATATCCAGTTCCCCTAAATCGGCTATGAAGATGCTGCTTCTGTTTGCGGATGTCCTCGAACGCACTTCCTCCGATATTTGCCGGGGGCTGAGTTCGGTCAGGTCATACACTCTCGCCTGAACGGGTTTGGGCAGACATGCACTCGGATTTTTAAGTCTTATACCCGGTCTAACAGCGAAAATGAAATTGTAGGATGAGAGCAACTCCTCGCTATCTTTCCACGAGTAAATATCATTAAGCGAATCGCTGCCCGCAATGAAATACAGCATTTTCCCCTTATTACCGGTCTGCCTGGCCAGCTTGCCCATAGTGTGGATTGTATAGGGGCTTGCCGGCTCTTCCAGTTCTACGAGCGAGGGGACAAAGGAGGGGTAGCCGGCTGTCGCCAGACTGACCATTGCATAGCGATGGCTTAAAGGAGGCAATTCCCCTCCTCTCTTGTGCGGAGGCTCTGTGGCCACCACAAAATATATCCGCGACAAACCAAACAGCCGCTGAGCGCGGTTCGCGATATGAAGATGCCCAAGATGGATTGGGTTAAACGTTCCGCCGAACACGCCAATCTTTGGTGCCCTCAATTCCGTTTGTCCCTCCGCCGGGAGTCTATCGCCGGTTTTTTTATCTTAGCATGGAACGGGCAGACAATTCCCTTTTCCTTGCCTATAGGATGTCCAATTATTACAGGGGCCGCGTTCCGAGCACCGTCGCGGCGTTCCTGGCGGGGCCAGATTCAAGGCGGTGCGCAGCTTCCTGTAATACTCGGACCTGCTCCTATAGCTCAAGCATTTTGGCGAGCGTATGTATCAACTCGGGAATTCCCTCCCCGGTCACAGCAGAGACTGCTATGAACGGCAGTCCGCGTCGGGTGCACATGGCCTTTATTCGGGCAAGTTTGCGCCGATCATCCATGGCATCCAGTTTTGACGCCACTACCAGTTGTTTTCTCTCCGCCAGCGCATTGTTGAAGAGAGAGAGTTCTCGCGTGACGACCTTATAATCCTCGATCGGATTGCGTCCAGTTTGCGAAACATCCAGGAGATGCGCGAGCACTTTAGTGCGTTCGACATGTTTCAGGAACTGGTCGCCTAAGCCATGACCTTTATGGGCGCCTTCGATCAAGCCGGGGATATCAGCCACCACAAAGCTTCGATAGCCGTCCATTGGAACGACTCCCAGATGGGGAGCCAGCGTGGTGAAGGGATAATCTGCGATTTTCGGTTTGGCTGAACTGATCCGGGATATCAAAGTCGACTTGCCGACATTTGGAAGGCCTATGAGGCCCACATCGGCGATCAACTTGAGGCTCAGCGAAAAATCCCATTCTTCCCCAGGAGCGCCCTCCTCAATCCTCCGGGGTGCACGGTTGGTCGAAGTGGCAAAGCGGGCGTTGCCCCGTCCCCCGCGTCCCCCATGGGCAACGCATATGCGTTCCCCCGATAAAGCAAAGTCATGGATCAAATCGTGTTCGGGCTCTTTATAGACTTGGGTTCCAGGTGGAACCGGGATGATCAAATCCGCCCCATCTTTCCCATGGCGGCGATCACCCTCGCCGTGCGCCCCCCTCTGCGCCTTGAAGATCCTCTTATACTGGAAAGGCAGAAGGGTATTAATGCGATCCGAGCATTCAATGAAAACGTTGCCCCCGTTTCCCCCGTCGCCCCCACTGGGGCCACCGCGAGGCACAAACTTTTCTCGTCGAAACGCCAAACAGCCGTTGCCTCCGCCGCCGGAAATTACTTTTATCCGGGCGCGATCAATGAACATAGGCATTTACTCGAAAACAAAAAGGACCCCAAATGGGGTCCCTTAAATAAACTGCTTCATTACCTGATTGTTTCTGCTAAGCGGAAACCACAATGTGCACAAATTTTCCGAGACGGCCTCTGTCCTGAAACTTGACGGTGCCGGCGGCCTTTGCAAAGAGAGTATCATCTTTGCCGATGCCTACGTTAAGGCCGGGCTTATATTTTGTTCCGCGCTGACGCACAATGATTGCGCCTCCATTCACTACTTGGCCCGCGAAACGCTTGACCCCGAGTCTTTGCGCCTGGCTGTCCCGGCCGTTTCTAGAACTTCCTACTCCCTTTTTGTGTGCCATGCCAACCTCTGATAAAATCTAATTCCTGTAATTTCGCAAGCTACCCGGCGACCTGAATCTTTTCAACGCGCACTTCGGTGTATTCCTGCCGATGCCCCCGGGTACGGCGATATTGCTTCTTTTTCTTGTACTTAAATACTAGAACTTTGTCCGCTTTACCGATGCTTTCCACGATGCCTTTAACTGTCGCGCCTTCCACCAGAGGTCGACCGATGTGCGTCGTATCATCGGCTTTTACCAGGAGGATGTCTTTAAATTCAACCTGGGCGCCAGTTTCCGCTTCCAGCTTTTCAAGACGAACGATTTCGCCTTCAGCAACTCGATACTGCTTCCCACCGCTTTGGATGACTGCGTACACTATCTCAACCTCCTAAGGCAAAACACATATTTTACCTACGGACATGGCCAAAAGGCAATACCAAAATCCCTCTATGGCGATTCCTTGAATTGACGATTTTAGATTGACGCCTTAGTGGGTTTGTGAATCGTCCAATCGTAAATTTCGAGGCCAGCCCTCACACCTACAAATACATCCAACCAAATGCTTTTAAATCGTCAATCCTATCAGGTGCGCGCATCGATTAACGGTTATACCTGGGAGTCACCCCGCGAAGTTCTTCCCAAACAGCGTCACATGCCTCCAGGACCTCCCCGTTCAGGTTCGGCCCTTGACACGCTGAGAGGTCTTGTTCCAACTGCGCCCCGTTGGAGACCCCAAGCAGAACGCTATCCACCGGCCTGCTTAAAAGCCAGCGAAATGCCAGGCTCGGCAGGGACATGCCCGCATGTTGTGCGATTTCTTTGAGCCGGGCTACCGCCTCAAAATATTTTGCATGCCAGTACCGCTTCTGGTACATCTCATTCCCGTCAAACCGGGTGCCCTGCGAGGGTGGTATCTCCATGGAATGCTTCCCCGTCAATAGTCCACCAGCCAACGGGTTGTAAGCGACGACCGCGATAGCATACTCCCTGCAGAAACTCAGATACTCCTGTTCGATGCCGCGCGCCAGAAGGTTATACATTGGCTGGCTAACCGTAGGGGGGACATGGCCGTGATTCTCGCAGTACCATAACATCTGTAGAACTTGCCAGGACGCACAGTTTGAAGTCGCCGGATAGCGGATTTTCCCTTCCACAGTCAGGGCATTCAACGTCTCGAGAGTCTCTTCGATGCGGGTGCTCCAATCAGGTGCATGGAGATAGTAGAGATCAATATAGTCTGTACCCAGCCTTTTCAGGCTTCCATCGATTGCTTTGCGAATTGCAGGTCGAGAGAGGCCGGCATCATCCGGTTCCGTACCCATTTTCAAGCCCGCTTTTGTGGCCAAAACAACCTGATGGCGTCTGCCCTTGAGCGCTTTCCCGAGGATCCTCTCGGACATGCCCGCATTGTAAATATTGGCGGTGTCATAGAAATTAATGCCTGCTTGGAGGCATCGATCAACAATGGCGATCGCTTCCCCTTCTTCCACCTGACTTCCGAAGGTCATCGACCCCAATGATATTCGGGAAACCTTTAGATTCGTAGTGCCAAGCGTTCTGAGTTCCATTCCTCTCCCCGCAAACCATTTCCAGCAAAGCATCAATCTTACGCGAAAAACGATCATGAGGCGAACTTTTTAGGAATCATCCCGAAGTTCCTGGAATCATTTGCAGCTCTGGTAGAGTAATGCCGGACGCAACCGCCAGCCTCGAGCGGGTTCACAGATGCAATAAACAGGTTCGCGGAAGGGGTAGAGCGGGTGGGTTTAAGGTATTCAATTGTAGCAGCGTGAAATTTGGAACCTCTAATCTCAGGTTTTATGCTATTTTAGAGCAAACTTGCGGCGCAACGGGGTTTGCCTTATATCCAAAATTGGAGCCAAAGCCAAAAGCTCCTGATCGCGGAAAGCTCCGGAGAAATTATTATATGCTTTACGTGATGGGCACTCATATTCCTGAGTACCGGATAAGAGCGAGCGTGGACTCCTCCGATTCAACTAATCTCCTGCATCATGATGAACATGCCCGCAAATACGGCTTTAGCTCGGGCCTGGTCTCCGGAATTTTCATCTATTCCTATATGTCAAGAAGCCTCATCGAGTTCCTGGGGAAGGACTGGCTGGAAAGAGGATCTACCGAGGTCCGCTTCATGCATCCAACTTACGATGGTGATGAAATCAGGGTAACCGGCTGCCTGACCTCGGTTACAAAGGAGGGTACGCTCTGCATCGATTATCAGGGGATCAACAATCACGGCGTCGCCTGTGCCGCAGGCATGGCAAAACTGCCCGTCTGTCCCCAGACTCCTGAACCCCGTGCATGTGATTACGAGGCGGGTCGGCGGAAAATGCATCGCCCTATTACCCTTGAAACTCTGAAGGTGGGAGAGGAGCTTGCTCCGATCAAATCGCCATTTACCTGGAATATTCATTGGGAGTATTGTCAAAAAGCCATCCGCGACCATCATCCGCTGTACCGCCAGGTTATGCACCCTGGATGGTTGCTGTCGCAAGCCAATCTTATTCTCGCTGCAAATTACAGCCTGCCGCCCTGGATTCACGCTTCGAGCGCAGTGCAAAACTATCATGCGCTATCTGATGAAGGAGAAGTGGAAACCAGGGGCCGGATCGAAAATAAATATGAAGAAAAAGGAGCTCACTACATTGTTCTGGACCTGGCTGTCTTTTCCCAGGATCGCTGCCTGAGTGTCATCCACCACACTGCAAACTTCCGTATCGCCCCCGAAGCTGCCTGAACTGTGCTCTTACGCTGCCCCCTCTGCGATCTGCCTTGTTTCCGCCGCTAGCCCGCTTTTCTCACCAGAATTCGTCGCGAGGCGGCGCAGACCGGCGTGGATGCAAGGCGCGCGACGATGGGCCCCGCAGGCATACTTGGCAGTATGTCGAGGAGCCCGAGGAAGCGCAACGACGTTCGCTGCGGCGATGACATACCCCTATCCGCCGCCGTAGTAAAAGGGCTGGTGAGAAAAACGGGCTAAGAGCAGGCAAAAAAATAGGGATTTCCCAATCGCCTGCCCTTTGATAAATTTGGCCATTACCCTGGGAGACAACAATGAGTGTGTTAGCTCGGTTTTTTTACCATTGGGAGAATTGGCTCTCGCGAAGGGACACTAATAAAAGAACACGCCCTTTTGAATGGGGTCTGGAGTTTGTGGGAGCTAATTCCTCCAGCACGGATCCCAAGCAATACTTGATTGAATATGCACAGCACGCGCTGGCCAACAGTGATGAATATCATTCATATAAGGCTGTAGTCGATTACCGGCTGGAGGGAAATCACCTCAAATATCCGTCACCCTTGCCGGGCCCATATATAAAGGACAACACGGTTCATGCAAGATTTTTTCCCGTCCCTTCCGAGGGCAGAGCAGTTCTTGTTTTGCCTCAGTGGAATGCGGACGTCCAAGGCCACATTTCCTTATGTAGGCTGCTTAATCGTTTTGGCATCTCTGCGTTGCGCATGAGCTTGCCCTATCACGATTTCAGAATGCCGGAGGAACTGGTACGCGCCGATTATATGCTCTCCGCCAACCTGGGCAGAACCCTGCATGCAATCCGCCAAGCCATAGTTGATTGCAGAGCTGCGATTGACTGGCTTGAGGCACAGGGTTACAGGAAGTTTGGCATTCTTGGAACAAGCATAGGTTCAGGCGTCGCGCTGATCTCATTAGCACATGAGCCCAGGCTAAAGCTCGGCGTGATGAATCACGTATCCCCATATTTCGCAGATGTTGTCTGGAGTGGGATATCAACGCGCCAGGTGCGCAAGGGGTTGGAGGGTCACATAACGCTGGACGACCTGCGGCAGATCTGGATGCCCATCAGCCCGAAAGCTTACTTCAAAAAGCTGGTCGGAACCGGCAAGACTTCCCTTCTGGTTCACGCTCTGTACGATTACTCGTTTTTGCCGTGCCTCTCCCAACAGGTATTGCAGGATTATAAGGAGCTTGGACTAATTCATTCCGTTTTGACGCTTCGCTGCGGGCATTACACATCCGGAGAATTCCCATTCAATATCAAACTGGGCTACGGAATGTGCAGGTATATCAGTAAGAATCTTTAGAGGGGAAACATAGCCCTTGATTCCAGGGCAAATTGCTGCTTGTTGAAATACGCATAAGTCCCTCCCGTGCAGGTGCGCGGGAGGGACTTGAGTTTTATGCTATTCAGGTTTTGTTACATTTTCCGCCTGAAGTCCCTTTGGACCCCGTGTCACTGAAAAAGATACTTCCTCTCCTTCTGACAGCGTGCGAAATCCGTTCATTTGAATTGCAGTATGATGAACAAATACATCTCCGCCTGAAGACCTTTCAATAAAGCCATAGCCTTTGGCGTTGTTAAACCATTTTACTTTCCCAGTCTCTTTTTCCATGGGAACCCTACTCCTCATTTCTTAATTCATTTCCATTATTTAGCTCTGACTCCGGCCGCAAAAGAAAAAGCCGCCAAACGCTTTCTAGCGGCCATGCTCGCTAAAGCTGGCAGTGCAGAATTTCAGTTTAAAATACTACTCACAAACAAATCTTCGTGTCAACAATATTGTTAGCTTTCATTAATTCTTTACAATTTGTAGTTTGAAATAAGAAAGAACTCACGTATCAGGCTATCAGCACTGTTTATTATTCTTTCTTTTCCACCAGAAGTAAAATGGAATACCGCTGGAGACGACACCAAATCCTGCTAAGGATTCCCAAGGCATCGCCCTGAATGTGGCGACAAGAATCCAAAAGCTGGCGACCAAAAATACCAAGGGGGTCCAGGGATAACCCCAGATAGAATATGCAGGCCGGGCACCGCCGTTCCTTTTGCGTATGACATAAACCGCCGCAACAGTAAGTGCCGAGAAAAAGACCATCACCACGCCGGAAAAAGTCACCAACTGCTCAAAGCGGCCCGTGAACACGAGAATGATGGACCATATTGCCTGCAAAACGATGGCATTGCCCGGCGTTCGAAAATTGACATGGATTTTGGAAAGCGCTTTGGGGAAAACACCGTCGTGAGCCATGGCGTAATAGATTCGGGGACCCGCGATGATCATCGCGCTGATGGACCCTAAAATTGTCCCCATAAAGATGAGATTCAGAAATTGGGATGCATTCAGCCCGAACAGCTTCTGGCTCGCTATTTCAGCCACTCTGATTACCGCGTCGGAATCTCCTTGGCCGTGAGACATTTCGCTCATTGGAATGGCATAGATATAAAGCGCGTTGATGGCAAGATAGAGCAAGATTACAATCAAAGTCCCATAGGTTAGCGAGCGCGGCAGATTCCTTCCGGGATCCTTTATCTCTCCGGCGACATAGCCTGCAGCATTCCATCCACTATAAGAAAACATGATAAAGATAAGGCTGGACGCGAGTACAGGGGTCAAGTGAATCCATCTTTCAGGAGCGATTGTCGGTGCGAATCTGCCGATGCTGCCACTTCCAAACAGAAATCCGCAGAGGATGAATACGGCTATGATGCTAACCTTCAATAGGGTTAATCCCACATGAACAGAACCCCCCACTTTCACTTTTCTGTAGTGAAGTGCGGAAAAAAGCACAATGATAAACGCCGCCGTCCACTGGCCGGGCAGGAAATGGCCTTGCATGGCACCAGATCCCTGGGTTTTTAAAGAGGGGAAATAAAAGCTCAGATATTCGGTAAATCCGACTGCAGCCGCCGCAATTGGGGCCGAAAAACCGGCAAAGAGTGAAGACCATCCGCTTAAAAATGACGGCAGGGGCCCATAGGCCTCTCTCAGGAATGCGTATTCGCCCCCGGAGCGAGGAAACTGCGTGCCTAATTCGGCATAGCACAGTGCTCCCAGAAGCGCCAAAACGCCGCCAAAAACCCAGCTGCCGAGCATGAGTACCGGGTCGGACAGATTGCGTGCCAGGAGGCCGGAGGTCGTAAAAATGCCGACGCCAATGATATTGGATATGACTACGGACGTTGCCAGCGCTAATCCCATAGAACGTGGGAGTGTATTCTGGCTCTTTTCGGTTTCTGTCGCTGCAAGATTTTTCATAATTCGGAGACTGACTCCTTTTAGGATCCTCGCATCTTAACTAAACTCTCCTGCCTTTTCCAGGAACTTGAGGGGAATCTTGGAAATAGTCGATCCCGGAAATCACAGAATTTGAACTTTTTCAGACATTGAATTATCATTGCTAACGGTAATTCAATCTGTAGCCAGTTGTCGGGAATATTTCCGGACCTGGGATTCCACTGATCACCCAGTCAAAAAAGGAGACGAAGATGGACACACTTTCGATGGAACCAAAGCCGGGAGAAAAGCCCCCTTTCGCTCCCCCGCAATACTACAACAAAGATTCCGGGGGACTGATCCCCGATATCATCAAAACTATTCTGTTATTCGTCCTGCTGCTGGCTGTCGGTTACCTTCTGTACAGCGACTATCAGATCCAAAAGCAAAATCGCCTGGAAATAGCGAAGATTACAGAATCGATTCAAGCATTGGAGAACCGGCATAAGGTTAGTGAAGACAAGCTTGCGGGCTTGACGGGCGAAATCACTCAAACACGGCAAGCCGTTGGCGATACCAAAACGGCGCTGCAGAAAACTGCAGCTCAGATCCAAGCTGAAGGGAATAGAACCCGCGCGGAACTCAATGAAGCCATCGCCTCAAAAGCGGATGCTTCACAGGTTCATGCTCAAGTTCAGGCTGCCAAATCTGAGGCTGAAGCCAAAATCGGCCAGGTAAGCACCGAGGTCGGCGGAGTAAAAACTGAGGTAACCAGTGTCAAGACGGATCTGGCAACCACTAGAAGGGACCTGGAGGGAACACAGCGCCAGCTGGTGGATGTGAAAGATACTCTCTCCGCGGCTGTGGCAAAAAACTCCACTGAGCTGGCTGAGCTGCGGCGCAAAGGGGAACGCGATTATTTCGAATTCCAAATCCCCAAAAAGAACCAGATAACACAGGTTGAAGATATTCGCGTCATCCTGACAAAAACAGACACCAAAAAAGGCAAGTACACCATGAAGATCGTGGTCGACGATAACCAACTTGAGAAAAAGGACCGCACCATCAATGAGCCGGTTCAGTTTCTTGTCGGCCGCAATCGCTTGCGTTACGAGCTTGTAGTCAATTGGGTCAAGAAAGACTCCGTGGGAGGCTATCTCAGCATCCCCAAGGACAAAGCCCTATCCTCGGAGCAAATCAAGCCTTGACAGGATTCACCGGGGGAAGTGCGGGCTAAGGCTCGGCCCTCTGCAGCGCGCGCATAAACAAAACCAGCAATTGAACATCACGCATGAAGTTGAGAAGTATTCTGTGAGGGCGGATTTTGAAAAGCTGGCGTCTCCGCCAGCTTTTCCAGGTCCTGTTCCAAAACCCCTGCAGGTCGGCCCTCGAATATGTAACCCTCTTGGCCAACGTGAGATTGAAGTCACGCAGGGCGAACGTCAGGCGCGAAGGTATGCACAGATCAGGAACATGCGCTTTTGCCCGGAGGTAGGCCAGCCGCAATTCAGCGGCATGCAAGCTTCTATTGGCTTCTTGCCGAATTCGCTTTAATTCCGCGGTCAAGCGGAGCTCAGCCTCGCTGCGCTTGCGAGTCTGCAGCCAGAGTTCCTCCATCACAAGAATAAGGGAAATCCACTCTCTTGCGAGATGGCGCAACTCCCTGCATCGGCGCGCATAATGCTTCATCCTCGATTCGACAACAAAGCCGGGGCGTCGATCGCAACGGTCTCGCAGGCGGAAAAACCCATGGAGCATGGGATGTCCGCCCTCGATAAAGGCGGAATTTTTGTACCAGATGAAGTTGCGGAATATGTTCCAATAATTCTGCGGATTGGCGCGGGCGAGCGTCTGACGCATGTACTCGTAAGAATAGAAGCTGCTCCAGGCCTTTCGGTAAGCCGCATACCATTCGCCCGGCGCAAAATTAGGATGGCGGGTGGTTTCATGAAATGAATCAAACTTATTCAAGTCAGGATCCATATACACACCGGCATGCAGCATCCGAGCATGGTCGTAAGATCCCGGAATTGGCGTGAGCATAAAGAAAGAAGCCTGCTCCACACCCAATTCGTCTTTTAAAGCTGTTACGTCCGCTTGCACCGACTCCGGCGTATCAAAAGGAAAACCGATAATGTATGCGGCATGAGTGGCAATCTTGGCGGTATGCCATGCCAATATCATATCTCTATATTCCTTGACCCGGTTCTGCGCCTTCCCTGCGGCTTTTAAATTATCAGGGTTGATGCTTTCCATGCCTATAAATACCTGGGTGCATCCGGCGCCGGCAGCTAGCTTGATAAAATCAGGTATTTTGTAGGATTGAGTATCCACTTGCATCATGAATTGGATACGAATATTTTCCTCTTCCCGCAGGCGGATCAACATCTCAAAAATCTTGCGCCAGTTCGAATTCCGGGAAAAGTTGTCATCCGTAAAAAAGTAATAATAGATCCCATGGCGCCGGAGGTTTTCACGCATGGTGCGCGCTAATGCGTCAGCCGATCGGGTGCGCATTGCCTTTCCCTGCACATTGATGATGGTGCAGAAACTACAATTGTAGGGACAGCCGCGGCTGCAATCGATCGTGCCGAAATTGGAAGTTACAAAACGTTTCAGATAGCGCCGATGGATCATTGGAACCGGTTGGTTGCACAGGTCAGGTTTTTTATCAAGAAAGTCGTACAAAGGCTTCAAATTATCTTCCAGAGCATCGCCCAGTATCGAGCCCCATGTATCTTCGACTTCCCCTTTCACAACTGAAACGCCCAGATCGATCAATTCCTGAATCTCTGGCGAGATGTTCTGGGACAACGAAAGGGCGCCGCTGACATGAAACCCGCCGATCAAAACCTGCAGCCCGCCCTCTCGGAATTTCCGAGCGAGGTCTGCGGCGCGGGGAAATTGGTTTGATTGAACACCCACCAATGCAACAACCGTCCGGTTTGCCGGAAGACACTGAGACCGAATGATTTTCTTTACAGGGACTTTTTGCACTGTATCATCGAAGATTTTGGTTTCGATGGAACAGTCTTTTCCAAAAGCGTTGCGCTCTTTTAAAGCTTCCGTCAGTCCGTAGAGACAGGCGAGAGTGTTGCTGGGCAGGACGCCGCGAAAGTGCCTGATGACATAGCCCTCGTCGTCATACTTTGAGGGCTTGATTAAGATAACCGTAAGTCGCCGGCGTGCGGATTTTTGCGATGCTTGTGTGGTTTCCATTTCTTCAGCCTGCCTGCTGCTCTTATCGTCAGTCCATAGTCAAACTTCATTTTAGGAAAATGCTAAAACTTCAAGGTGTTCGTTTCAACCGGCAGCGTGTGCTTTTACATACTTTTTACCATTATCTGTTAAGCTTGCTACACGGAGCCCACCGCGGCTAATATAGCTATTCCATTTAAGAAAGAATTTCCAATGGGCAGACACCAAACAACAGCCGTACGATGAAGACTCATTTTTCTGTTTTCTAATAGAACTTGTTCCACCGTGTGGATGGGCGATGCGCATAATCCATATTTCCGATCTTCATTTTTGGCACATCACGCTTAATCCAATTCGTCTTGCCGGAAAGCGTCTGCTCGGCATGAGCAACCTGATCTTTAACCGCGCCCGGAAATTCAAGATGGAAACCATGCCGAGCGTCGTCCGTCGCGTGCAGGAATTGAATGCAGATCATCTTCTGATAACCGGCGACCTGACTACTACCGCGCTGGAGGAGGAGTTCAGGGCAGCCTACATAGCTTTGGAGGCCCTGTGTCTCGATGGCCGCCCGCTTACGGTCATCCCTGGAAATCATGATCGATACACCTGGCGTTCTGCCAATACCCGGCTTTTCGAAAAATACTTCGGACGTTTTGCCCCTCCCGGCCAATTCCCATGGCTGCGGGAGATCGATCACAATACTGCCATTCTTGGGCTCGATACTGCCCGGCCAAACTTCGTCTCGGCAAGAGGCACCATCACGGAACGCCAGCTGGTTCAAGCCCAAGAACTGCTGGATGCAGCCAAATCCAGAATCAGACGACTGGTCATTGCATGCCATTATCCGGTTGTAATACCAATTGGCGTTAGAGACAGCCCGGGCCACCGATTGGGGGGCACTGAAATCTTGCGGGCCTTCCTATCCAGGCAAATACCTCATCTATACTGTCATGGTCACATACACACAAGCTGGACGATTCTCCCCCAGGGACTGCCGAAAACTCTCTGCCTGAATGCCGGGGCAGCATTCAAAAGGCAAAAGGATACGGGCGCAGACTCGAGAATGCTCGAAATAGTTCTTGAGGACAGGGAAGTTGTTGTGCGGAAACACGAATTGAAAAATGGCGCATGGATAGCCAAAACCCTTTTTGAAGCACAGGATTTCTTTGCTATGTGAGATGACCCGCGGCAAGGCGGAGGGAAATCGGCTGGCGCATGCCCGGGCGCCGAAATCCGGGACATGGAGAGATCAAATGACACAAGAGAAGACAGGCGTCGGCAAGGTTGCATTGATCACGGGTGCGAGCTCTGGAATCGGGCAGGCTACGGCGATAGAGCTGGCCCGTTGCGGTTATCAGATCGCCATCCACTATCACACAAATGAAAAGGGCGCGCGTCAGACGCTGGAGAAGATCCGCTCCCTGAAAAACGCTCGAGCAAGAGTTTATTCGTTCGATGTTTCGAACCCCTCGGACGTGGGCCAGTCCGCGGGAGAAATTCTTGAGGATTTCGGCAGAATGGATGTGCTCGTTAATAACGCCGGCACCCTCATACAGCGGCTGGCGCTTGCTGAAATGGATTTTGAGCGCTGGCGGCAAACCTTGGCGGTCAACCTGGACAGTGTCTTTCTGGTTACGCGCACATTCCTGCCCTGCATGATTCAGCAGCGAAGCGGGTGCATCATCAATGTTGCGTCGCTCGCAGCGCGCACCGGAGGCGGCACAGGCTCAGGGGCATATGCCGCGGCCAAGGGCGGAGTGCTCAGTCTGACAAAGGCCATGGCCAAGGAGTTTATCCACTACGGCATCCGCGTGAATGCTGTGAACCCCGGACTTATCGACACGCCATTTCATGAGAATTTGACGACCAAGGAAATGATGGACAGTTTCATATCGGCGGTCCCGCAGGGCCGGTGCGGCTCCAGCGAGGAAGTTGCCAGGGTTATTGCTTTTCTCGCCTCGGATGACGCTTCGTTCATGCTCGGCGAGTGCGTTGAGGTCAATGGAGGAATGCTTATGGATTAGTGGACCATTGTAAAGATTTCTTAAGCTCGCTCCATACATCCGCCGGCGAGATGTTCCGCAGACATGTATGTGCTTCTCCTGTACCGCAGCGACATGCCGAACAACTCTCATTCAGCCATAGCGCGGTCACATGGCTCCCAAGAGGGGCCCATTGTTGCGGTACGGTTGGCCCGAATGTGACCACCGTTGGGGTTCCCAATCCTGCCGCCAGATGCGCTACGCCCGAATCGTTCCCTACAAATGCGCGGCAACAAGTCAGCAACCCTGCCAGTAAGGGCAAAGGTACCGACTCCGCAACATAAACGTGCTCCGGTGGCAAGCCGGCGCTCAACTCCATGCCGAGGCCGCATTCTGCCGGCCCCTCCAGAATCAGGACACTGGAATGCGCCCTGCAAATTCGCAGTGCCAGACTGCGAAAGTTTTCAAGAGCCCAGCGTTTGCCCAGTCCTCCCGCACCCGGATGCAGTGCTGTCAGTGTCTCCCCTTGCCAGCTCTTTGCGTCAAGCCACTCGCCGGCGGCTTCCCTGTTTCCAACATCCGGGAAGATTTTGGTCTCCGGAAGATCGAACTGAGCAGGCAACCAGGGACACAGGGAATCCGCAAAGATCTGCGAAACATGCCGTGTATCACCCATTTCCGGCTTCCAGCGCGCACAGAGGACTTGAGTACTGAGCTTTCTGAACCTTTGAGCGATTTCAGGATTGCCATGCCCCGTCCACGATACGATGCGGTCAAAGGAGTTCCAGAAGACAAGATCGGTTTCAGGCAAGGAATCGGAGGAATATAAACGATGGAGGGGCAAACTCGAAAGCGAGAGGAGTTTATCCGCATAGCCGTGGGCAGCCACGACTATCTTGTCCATGTCCCCTGCCAACGATATTTTTGCCTCGGGAAATCGGCGTCGCAGCAGCAGGATTGCCGGCAGGGATAGGATGATATCGCCCAGAGCGCCAGGGTGGAGAATCAGAATATTCACCGCTAAATGATCGTGCCGCTCAGAGGGCTGAGATTGGACACGCTAACCTGCGCGGCAACGCGGCCAGCAATTTGGGCAAACGCCTGTGCGGCTGGAGCTTCCGGATTGCAGAGCACAATGGGCTTGCCCGTGTCACCTCCCTCGCGAATGGTAACATCCAGAGGAATCTCCCCCAAAAACGGCGCCTGGTAACGCGATGCAGTCTCCTCTCCGCCACCGTGGCTAAAAATATTTGTGCGCTGGTTGCAGTGGGGGCATTGGAAATAAGACATGTTTTCCACAATCCCTAGAATGTCGACCTTAACCTGACGGAACATTTTGATGGCTTTGCGTGCGTCCTGCAATGCTACATCCTGAGGAGTGCTGACCACCACGGCACCCATGAGCGGAACGGTCTGTGTCAGTGTCAATTGAACGTCACCGGTGCCCGGCGGGAGGTCGACCAGGAGGTAATCCAAATCGCCCCAATCAACGTCGCGAATGAATTGCTGGACCGCAGAGTGGAGCATAGGCCCACGCCAGATCACCGCGGTGTCATCCGACATCAGGAATCCCATAGACATGATGCTGACACCATAGCTGGAAACCGGCTTAATCCGATTGTTGACCGCACGCGGCCGCTCCATGGTCCCCATCATCAAAGGAACGTTAGGGCCATATATATCGGCATCCATCAAACCGACCTTGGCTCCGGATTGAGCCAAAGCTACAGCCAGATTCACTGTCACAGTGGTCTTCCCTACACCCCCCTTGCCACTGCCGACAGCGATGATATTTTTCACTCCTTCTATGGGCTTCTTCTCAGCTCCAGGCGGTCGGGCAGAAACGGCCGAAGTCATGCGGATTTCAACGCTGCGGATGCCTTCGACTTTCATGACTGCCTCGCGTGCCCACTGTTCCATGTCCTTTTTGACGGGACATGCCGGCGTTGTGAGTTCAATCGCGAAGGAGGCTTTCCCATCGTCCACCTTCAGATCCTTGACGAATTTAAGGGCGACAATATCCTTGTGCAGATCCGGATCTTTAACCGTTCGAAGCGCGTTGAGGATTTCCTCCTCCAGCTGAGCGCGCTTTTTCTCAGCACCTGATGTCTGGCTCATGACGCACACTATATCTTGAGGGAATAGGCCTGTCAACGCAAGGCCTCGCGCTATTTGCGGAACAAATAGAATATGAGCGAAAAGAGAATGCTCAAAAGAATGCAGGTGGTCAGGGTAAGCTAGAAGCGATTGTCTCCGTCGAGGATGTTGCCCAAGCCACCCAAAATTGATCCTTCTTCCCTGCCCCCTCCCCTTTGTGGAGCAGCCTGGAGCATTCTGCCGGCAAGCCTCGAGAATGGCAACGATTGGAGCCAAATTTTGCCGGGACCTCGCAGGACAGCAAAAAAGAGCCCCTCACCGCCAAAGAGGGCGGTTTTTATTCCTCCAGCCTGTTGGATATCGAAATCCACTGTAGACTCAATGGCAACAACACATCCCGTATCCACGTGGACGATTTCGCCCGGGGCAAGCCGGCGCTCCACTACAGTTCCTCCCGCATGGACAAAGACGATTCCGTCCCCCTCAAGCTTTTCCATAATGAAGCCTTCACCGCCAAAAAGACCCGTGAGGATTTTGCGTTGGAAAAAGATTCCGATGGAGACGCCTTTCGCGGCACAGAGGAAACTGTCTTTCTGGCAGATGAGAGTCCCGCCCACAGTCATAAGAGGAATAGGAATTATGTTTCCCGGGTAGGGAGCTCCGAAAGCCGCATGGCCCTTCCCCTGCCCCGAGTGCGTGAAGACCGTCATGAAAAGGCTTTCTCCGGTTAGGAGCCGTTTCCCGGCACCCAGCAGTTTGTCCATGAAACCCCCGGTTCCCGAACTGGTACCATCGCCAAAGATAGTCTCCATCACCACGCTGCTGTCTTTGTACATCATCGCCCCCGCTTCAGCTATTACGCTCTCTCCGGGATCCAACTCAATCTCTACAAACTGCATTTCAGCACCACACACCTTGAAATCAAGCGCGTCTGCCCTGGTCTGCATTCGAAAGACAGGGGAGCTGGTCGCGGTGCCGACTGCCGGAGGATTTAGTTCGGATACACCCACGATTGGAACCCATGCAGAAAATCCATCTTTCCAGGCATAACCGTTGGAATTTTTCCGGGCATAATCCAGGGCCTCGGCTTCATTCATGGGTCCAAACTGCTTTCCTTCATAACTCAGATACCATGTGGCCATTGTTTCTCCTATAATTCGAGGAATCATCAAATTATTTTCAATGATAACAGTTCCGCTTATATCCTTAGATTTCCGTTGGCTGCTTCAGCTTAGGCCGCCCGGTGCGTAAACAAACGATTTGCCAATAATCTTCTTGCTTTTGTCAGATTTCGCGAGCGTACTCTGAGGCCGCTTTTATTGGAACTTTACGGTGAAGTATTTGGGATCTATCTGCTGGTTATGCGCGGTCTGGGAAAATGTGGTATCCCAGTGTATAATAAGCGAACCAGCCTCAGAATTGACTGTTAATTCTAAAACATACTTCTGAGGTAGAGTCAGTCCATCTACAACTTCAAAATTGTCGAACTTTTCATCCAGAATATAGACGGTTCCTTGGAAACCTGAGGATGCTCCTATAGTGGTGGACGCGCGGTCAGGTTGCACGAAGCGAATTCGGGTGCGGACGTGACGGAAATTCTCAGGGTCAAAATAGAAATATACTTGCATTTCTCCACCTCGCTTTTTCGGCGTGTACTGCACCTCGTGGAGTTGCTTTTCATCAATCGTCTTGAGTCCGGCATAGTTGAGCTTTCCCTGTCTGCCCTTCACATCGAGCAGAGGCCACGTGGTGGAGAGTGTTCCGCACAGCAATCCTTCTTTGACAATATAGTCATTGTTATAAAGGAACTCCGAGAAACTGGAACGTACACGGGATCGAATCTGGCCAACAGTAACCTTATCTCCATCAAAAGCGAACTGATCTCCCGGATAGTCAATCGCCCCCAGGTTCATCCCAACGCGGACCTTCCGATCCTCGGAGAGTATGTTGATCTTTCCAGAGAGTTGACCACTTCCCCCCAGGAGATAGACCATTTGCACAGAGCCGCTCATAATCCTGCTCTTTACAGCTGCCCGTGCCTCAGGTGCCCCAATCGAGGCAAGATGTCTGGCTACAACATCCTCCGCATTCAACTTCGCTTCCTCGGCAAGCAATTGAGGAAGGGAGAGACATATGATCAACATACTCAATACACAAAAGAGAGTGAAAGCATGTTTTGTTCGCATAAGTTTGCACCTCTATGGATTTGCCCTGACGGACGGATATTCTGCATTAAACAAATCTAACATGCTACTTTTTTCTCAGGAAGCTCCCCGACGCATGTCCATCTGTGTCTGGTTATAGTATTCCCATAGTATTCCCCAGCTTTTCGTCTGGATTTGGATTAGAGGATATTAGGCAGCGGCATATCAGGTTATTGCGGGCCAGCATCATTTTGAAGTGGCATCTTGCTGTCAGTACCCGTCCTTAAATTACCCAAAAGCTCACACACGGACTTGCCTTGCCCCTCTTGGTCTGCAATCAGACGTCCGCTCGGAGGTTGATAATTTAGTGCAGTGGCCTTCTCGCAATGTTGCCTTGCCTGGATTTTATCGTTGCGGTTTAAATAGCAGACGGCGAGAGCATAGTGTGCAACTCCCTGATTCTCGTCGAGTTCAAGCGCTTTCTTGTACATCGCGATCGCCTGGTCCCAGTTAGCTCTTCCCTTGCGAAAATTGATATCACCGAGGCCTACGTAAACGAGCGGAAGATTGGGATCGATTTCAATAATGTCATGCAACAATCCTTCGGCCATTGGCAGGTTTTCTTCCAGGTAAGATGCATCATAGCTGAAATAGAGCTTCGACAGATCATAGAGCGCATTTACAAGCAATGGATTATATTCAACGGCTTTCTGATACGCGTCCCGCGCCTCTGAGAGTTTATCAAGATTATTGTAAAGATATCCCAATGCGGCGTACGCTTCTGCATATTCCGGGTTCATCTCCAGGGCTTGCTTGAATTCATCTTCCGCCAGCTTATACTGCATTAGTCCAAAGTACTCTACCCCCTTTGTATAATGAGCTTCAGCGTTGTCGCGTACGTAGTCGGTTTTGCCGGTCTGCGATGAGCATCCAATCAGGAAAAACAAGGCGAAAATGCTCACTGTTCCCAAAAAAAGTGGGGATGAGCAGTATATTTTACGCGCCATGGATTTTCCTCCCGTTTAAGGTTGCCGTGAGCCGTTGTTCTGTTATGGCCATTCAGCACAACGAGCACGCTGAATACCGGCCTAGGCTCCCAACCTGCATGCCAATCCTATGACCGCCAAAACCTTAAAGAATCATGGGGCATGATCAATCTTACTGCGGAATCAAACTTCCCATAAACAAATTCGTACATGCACCCCTTCAGGGAACTTATTCTGGAATCCAAGCCACCGGTTTTTTTGGAGTAGTGTGACCGGTCGCCGCCTCCTTCTCACGCAGGATTATTTAAGGAACCGATTGCGGCAAAACAAGGATGAAGCCAAGTCTGACCTTACGCTCGGGCACATAGTCAGAGGGGGCCTCCGCGTAATGCACCTCAACAGCACTTACCGGAAGCAGTGGCGCAACAAAGGGGGCCAGGTATTCTGGCACTCCCTGTCTCTCGGGGGCATCCCAGATCAGCAGAATGGGCACAGTGTTGTTAACAGGGATCGTCCCGGAACCAGGCACAACAACCCTGCTGTCGGGAAAACGCAGCTTGAGGTTTCCGCCCAACAGAAGGTTCTCCGCGACAATGATACCGCTCGTGAAACCGGATTTTCTTAAGTCTGCGGACAGCAGGTCATAGGGAGCGTTCATGCGGCTGTAGGTTCCGGTATACCGGGCAAACAGAATCCTGCCGGGGAGCGCAATCAGAATAAGGCACGCAGCGACACCCGAGCAGACAAGGAACCTGCGGAACTGGCGAAGCCCGAGTTTTTCCTGCATCATCGCCACCAGCCAGATGGGGATGGGATAAAGGAGCGGAAGGAGCCAGCGCGACTTGAAATGGGTAACGTGAAAGAAAAAAACCAAAAGTAAGCATATGAAGATGGCTAACAATACCGTCCTGCCTATCATATTGCTCAATTGTTTATTCTTTGGAGATCTGTCCTCAACGACGGGAGCCCCGGTAAACAGGACAAGAATTATCGGAACAAGCAAGGCGTTGAATCCGACCACAGCGCTGAAAAGATCGCCAAAACCCGCCACATAGCCCCTGAGAAGACCGACACCGGCGTCCGGGCGGAGCTTTCCAGCTTTGGCCAGGGCGGCATCGGAATGGAACAATATCCAAGAAAAGGGGGCTGCCGTGACGAGCAGGAGAACAGCTGCCGTAGCCATGACTTTCCAGTTGGCCAGTCTGCTGCGAAATGAATGAATCGAGAGTGTTGAAAGCACGAGTGAGATTAGAAATATCCCGAAGTTGTATTTGGTCAGCATCCCGAGTCCGGCGGCCAGACCGAAGAGCAGATAGTACCTCAGAAACCCGGTCCGCAGCATCCGGAGGAACACGAAGAGGGTGACGGCCGTAAGCGCTGTGGCTAGCAGCATGGTGATCAGGATCCTCTGCGCCTCCCATGAGATAAGGGGAACGAATATAAGCGAAGCAGCCGCTACAACCGCGCAACTCCTGTTTCCGGTGATTTCAAGGGCGTTGAGATAGGTGAAGGAATACACTACAAACAGCAGGGAACCTCTGAGGAGGGAAACTGCAATGATGTTGGTTCCGAACAAGGAAAAGAAAATGGCCTGCAACCAGGTATAGAGGGGGAGCTCGGCGCCATAGCCAAGACTCAGATGCTGCCCCCAGACGACCTGCTCCGCTTCGTCCAGATCCGCATTGTGGGAAACCAGCACCTTGACCGCTACATGACACAACAAATAAATTATCAGTAACAAAGAAAATCGGCGCGTTGCGACTGCACCTTCTTCTTCATATGTCATTCTTATTCCATCCCGCGTCCCGGATCTGGGCTCTGCGATCCGCCGGACTGTGGAATCTGAGACTTTTTACGATGACTAATGAACCAGAGGTTGCGGAGATAGATGAAAACGCCCGCAGCCTGGCCGACAATAAATACAGGGTCGCTGCGGTGAATGGCATAGAAAAGAAGAGTTAAACCCCCAGCAAGGCTGAAGTACCAGAAAGCAGTCGGAACCACACTCTGTCGCAAACGCTCGCTCTGTATCCATTGAACAAGAAAGCGCATTGTGAATAGAGCCTGGCCGGCGAATCCGACGATCAACCAGATATCCCACGATTTCATAACAATCCATCCTCTACGACCTCAGGGAGCCCGGAGCGGCGCGAGAGCCGGCAAACTCCATGCGGGTCGGTCATCCCAGACCCAGAATCCGGGGAATTGTCCTGAAAAAGCCGGACCCGGACATTTTGGCCACGTTTGAACTTATCCTCGGTTAAGGTTGTCCGGTCGTTTCTGGGCCGGTCCAACTGATGATTCCCAATGTCAAGGTTTCCCATTCCTATACGATTTTCGGATTCACAGGACGCCGCAGAAGCCACATGACACCGAACATATCGACAATGCCAACCCAGAGCCGGTTATGGAAGCCGTACTTTGAGATGCCGTGTTGCCGGGGACGGTTTTTCACTTTTACCGAAATGGTTCTCCCGCCGCTTCTGACAAAGAGAGCTGGAAAAAACCGGTGCATGTTTGTGAAATGGGGAATGGTCAGAAAATCATCCTTTTTGAATACCTTGAGCCCGCAAGCCGTATCCGGAGTGTCATCTTTCAGCAGTCTCCTTCGCACGTTGTTTGCTACCTTGGACGAAATCCGCTTAAAGGCGGTGTCATTGCGGTTCTGACGGTGGCCGCAGACGCAGAGGAAGCGGTCTGCCCCTTCCTGTTGCGCCCTGGCAGCAACCTGTAGCATGCTGACGACATCACCGGGGTCGTCTTGCCCATCACCGTCCATGGTTGCAAGCCAGGGATAAATCGCATGGCGTGCGCCTGTCACCAGTGCGGCGCTTTTACCAAATCGTTTGGCATGGGTGACAAAACTGACGAAAGGGAAACGTTTCTTCAGCTCTTTCAGTTCCACCGCTGTTCCGTCGATGCTTCCGTCATTGACGAAAAGTATTTCGTAGGTCCAGTCGCCAAAAGCTTTTCTGATTTCATCAACGAGGGGAGCAAGATTTCCCTCTTCATTGTAGACGGGTATCACCACGGTCACTTCTACCTTTTGGTCACTCACATCAATCTCTGGCTGCTTTGTCGCTGCTGAAGTGATTATCTTGCCCCTGCCGGTTTTCCTGCTTTTTAGTGATACGGAAGGTCAGGCTCCTGGAATCAACACATGTCAGCGTCGATTATTTTTTGGCTGCTTTCTTCCCGGCTTCCAGTCTTCTCTGACTCGTATCAGCTGCCAGACGGTAACATACGTAGTACTTGTAAATATTCGCCACATACTGAGTCGTTTCCTGACCTATCAGTTTTGCCGCTGCGACTTCGACGTTGTTGAACCATTGGTTCGGATCGTAACCCATATCTTTGGCCAGAGTCCGACACCGGCCGATTTTCGTCGGACCGGCATTGTAAGAAGCGATGGCAAATAACATACGGTTCCGCAGATCCAATTCCGGTTCGTTGAAGTGATCCTCGATCAGGAAATTCATCAGGCGCGCACCTGCGTGAATATTGTTCTCCTCGGTTTCGATGTTGGGGATCTTCACAGGGGTGCTGGCCGCTGTCGATGGCAGCACCTGCATGATTCCCACGGCTCCGACACTGCTCTTCACGCTCTGGTCCAACCTTGATTCCTGGTAGCCCTGGGCCGCCATCAAGAGGTAGTCAAGGTTGTATTGTGCAGAATACTTTTTGAAGTATGGCAGAGTAGCTTGAAACTTCTTCATCTCGTTTTCTTCCGTGGCATTCCTAACGTATTTGGCCTCTTTCAGGTACCTCCGCATCACCGTGTTGCCGAAAGACGTTCCTATACCGCGCGTCTTTAGGAAGTCATCGAGAAACGATTTCCACTGCGGTGTTCCCTTCTGGATCGCCCATCCCAGTTGCACATCCTCCGCTACTGCCAAATCCGTGCGGGGCTTAATGTTGTCGAAAACCTGCGCCCAAAACTCCGCCTGGAAGCTTTGCATCAATGCAACGGGGTAAACGCCCGTGTTCACCATTTCCAGGACATCGCCCGGCTCCAGCATCGGGTCGGCCTCACGCATCGTCGCCGGGGCTTTCCCCTGGGATTTCAGCCTGGCATTCAGGTCCTCGAGGTCTTTCTTCATGCGCGTTTGGGGCATCACCCACACTTCTTTGTCGCTCAAATCCTCGATACTCTTGAGTTCGGGAGCGCCCGGTCCCGTCACCGCAATGATTTTCAGCCCGGTTGCCACTGGATTGGTGAAGTCTACGATGGCCTTATTGGCTTCCGTGATTGAAATGCTTCCCGCCGCGATATCTCCATAACCTCCTGACATTCGCTCCTGCATTCGGTCTATCGGCGTCGGCAAAATCCCGACAATAATCCGGTTCGCTGAGGTTGTCTTGTACTTCTTATTCAAAACCGTTTCGAGCTCCTGGAATGCTTCCTGGAGGATTCCTGCTGGACGCCCTTCCATGTAGAAGAACTCCGGCCGCCGGAACGGCACCAGCACGCGTACGACGCGACGCTTAGCCATTTCATCCAGGTCGCCTTTCCACGGAATTTTGACGATCGGAGGGAGATCCTCATCTTCCGATGCAGTCGGTTGAACAGCGGCGCTCTTTGTCTCTGGTTGCGCCTGGGGTTGCTCAGGGCTGCTACCGCTTGAACAGGCCAGGACACACAGGCTCAGCAGCGTCGTCAGTCCTGTTGCTACCATAATCCTCCGACTCGCGCTAAAAGAGCCTTTGAAAGGGCCACCATCAGATATTAGGGATACTAGGCAGTGCAGATCGATCACCATGAATTCTTCTCCATTCTTTTGCCGCCATTCGCAGGGCATGGGCCGGGGCGCATCTTCATAAGGTTTACCAAAAGCATCTTACAGCAACACTGGCGGCGTCTGTCCGATTGGACAGATAACCACATTCCGTTTACGCCTGTCAAGTTCTATGGGCTGGAGCGAAGCAGAGATACTATTTTGGTAGCGCTACAGGGAATCGAACCCTGGTTTGATGGCTGAGAACCACCCGTCCTAGCCCCTAGACGATAGCGCCACGCAATTACTGGGAGGCAAATACTACCAAAGCCGCCGCGCTCCAGTCAACTTCAAGAAAGAAACACTTCAAGAAAGGAACCGAGAAGAAGATCAAAAATCCGGGCTCACAACCGGGGATTCCTGTAATATATCCATCATTATTATGAAAGGGTTGATGAGTTTGCCTCGTCTGCGCGACAAATTGAAGGGCATAAGCCGGCGCCTCGCCTTCGCCCTGTGCGCGTATGCCATCCTCGCTTTGGTGGCGATTCTCGCTCTCGATGGGTATTTGCGGATGTCAGTGGTACTGCTAATGGCATTCTTCGCGGTAAAAACTCTAGCTCACGCTAAAGAAGATAAGGCGGATTGGTAGTTCATCCTTCTGCCAATTTGGTGGATTATAGCGATTTGTGGGTATGGATTCCATGGTGGTGCCGAAGGGGGGACTCGAACCCCCATGGGTCGCCCCGCCACCCCCTCAAGATGGTGTGTCTGCCAATTCCACCACTTCGGCACTATTCCAACAACAGACCCATGAGCGGAAGCCAATCAATCGGCCTGAGGGACCGCCATAGATCCTTGAACCCCTTGACTTCACTTTGTAGGCGGCTTGCTTTCCTTAGAGGGCTGCTGCGCACCTTCCTTGCCGGGTATTTTTGACGGCGCGGCAGATTCAGGGGCGCCAGTATTTGTTACCACCGTTTTCGACTCAATTTGCGAATTGGACGGCGTTTGCGTTTGTGCCGGCTGCTGCTGGGCCTGCTGTTGTTTTGCCTCAATTTCCGCCTGAATCTTCTTCACTTCATCCGGAGTCAGCGCCGGAGTCTGCTTCGCCGGAGTTGTAGCCGCCGGCTTGGCACTGCTCTTGGTCTCTTCCAGAACGGAGGAAGGCTCCGCTGTCTTGCGGGTTATCATGGAGAGGCCTAACGCGGTAATCATGAAAACGATGGCAGCCACCGTAGTCATTTTTGACAAAAACGACTGCGGGCCGCGCGCACCGAATGCCGTCTGAGTCGCACCGCCGCCAAAGGCGCCCGAAAGATCGGCTCCTTTGCCGGATTGCAGCAGCACAACCAGGATCAGAATAAAGCAAGCCAACACATACACAGCAGTGGTTACGTAATATAGGAGCATTGTTTTAAAACCCTACCTTCTGCCGGCCATCATGCCTTAAAGTGAATGATGCGCAAGAAGCTGTCCGCTTCCAAACACGCACCACCTACTAGCGCGCCGTCAATATCCGGCTGGCGCATCAAATGGTCAATATTGTCCGGTTTGACACTGCCGCCGTAAAGCACTCGAACCGTTTGAGCCGCCTCATTGCCGAACTTTTGAGAAAGCCAGCTACGGATAGCCTCATGCACTTCCTGCGCGGTTTCTGGCGAGGCTGTGCGCCCGGTACCAATCGCCCAGACCGGTTCGTAGGCGAGAATAATACGCAACAGGTCCTGACGTGTCAAGCCATCCAGATCACCTGCAAGTTGTTGAGTAATTATCTGATGGTAGATTCCGGATTCCCGCTGAGCGAGCGTTTCGCCAATGCATACTATCGCCTGTAAAGAGGCTGACTGCAAAATTGCCTTGACGCGGCGATTCACAGTCTCGTCGGTTTCCCCAAAATGCTGCCTTCTTTCAGAGTGACCCACGATTGTCACTCTGCAACCGATCTCCTCCAGCATCGGTGCGCTGATCTCGCCTGTGAATGCGCCTTTCGGCTCCCAATGAACGTTCTGGGAACCGAGAATCAGTTTCGATCCCTTTATTTCCGAAGCAACCGTCGAAAGAGCGGTAAAGGGAGGAGCAAGAACAACCTGGCAATGGGATACCTCACCTGCCCCTGCCTTGATCTTGCGGGCGAGCTCACGCGCCTCTTGCGTGGTTTTGTGCATTTTCCAATTTCCCGCAATTATCGGGATTCTCATATGTCGGGCTTCCTATTCGCGTTTAGTTAATGCTACTTATCGTTCAGAGCCGCAACGCCCGGGAGAACCTGTCCGGCAAGAAATTCCAGGGAAGCACCGCCGCCCGTGGAAATATGCGTGATCCTGTCGGCAAGCCCAGCTTTGGCCACGGCGGCCGCTGAATCTCCACCGCCAACGATGGACACAGCCTGCGAATCGGCTACCGCGCGGGCCACACCGATAGTGCCGGCTGCGAAAGCATCCTTTTCAAAGACGCCCATTGGACCATTCCAAACAATTGTTTTCGCTGTCCTTATAATCTCCGCATAGGCAGCAACGGTTTTGGGACCTATGTCCACACCGACTTCCCCGTCAGGGATGCGGTCCGCAGGAACTTCATGGGCCGATGCTTCGTTCTCCAGGCTCGCGGCCGCAATTGCATCTACCGGCAGCACAATGCGTGATCCGGCTCTGGCCAGGAGATCGCGCGCCAAATCCAATTTATCATCCTCACACAATGAATTGCCGATGCTCTTGCCCTGGCTCTTGAAGAAAGTGAACATCATGGCGCCGCCGAT
>Ga0208980_10000256_pt1 | contig 28431 bp, 23 predicted proteins | sample WetSurMetagenome_3_FD_187993 | JGI IMG/M metagenome (GOLD analysis project Ga0208980, IMG submission 187993) | Wetland microbial communities from Twitchell Island in the Sacramento Delta, sample from surface sediment Aug2011 Site A1 Bulk (version 2) | ecosystem: Environmental > Aquatic > Marine...
GATTATATTCGCTTCACATGCTCTGGAACTTACACCATCCATTTTGAGGGTTCCATTCAAACCCCGTTGTTGCCCCAAAATCCGCATTCAGGAAATTATGCCTTTTGGTCCAACAAGAACGACGAATCGGATACGACCCTTACCCGTTCTTTTGACCTCACAAACTATTCAGGACCGCTCACATTAACCTATTGGACCTGGTATGATATTGAAGAAGGCTGGGATTATGTTTATTTAGAAGCCTCCACTGATGGAAAAAACTGGGAAATTCTCAACACCCCTTCGGGAACAGGCTTAGACCCACAAGGTGGTAATTATGGTTGGGGTTATACGGGCATCAGTGGAGGAATATCAACACCAGCGTGGATCCTCGAATCGGTGGACATCTCGCAATTTGCAGGAAAGAACCTGACATTGCGTTTTGAATACATCACCGACTCGAATATGACTGGCGAGGGTTTCCTATTGGATGACCTCTCGATTCAAGAGATTGGTTATTCAACAGATTTTGAAACAGACGTTGCTGGTTGGCAGGCTAATGGCTGGGCACATATTCAAAATGTATTACCGCAAAGTTATAAGCTAGCCCTCATTTCTGAAGGGGATGTAACGAATATTGAATTCATCACCCTCGACCCTGATGTTACCGCTGATATTCCTTTTACGATTGGTGAATCTGTTGATAAAGTTGTTTTAGTGGTTGCAGGTACCACTCGTTTTACCCGCCAATTAGCCCCCTATCGCTTCAATGTAAGTCAACCTTGACCCAAGAATTAAAAGGCGGGGCTGCTCAAAATGGCTGACAGCCCCGCACATTCCTTTGTGGGTCAATTAAATTCATTCGTTTTATTCACTCTTTTTCGCTGGTTCCCTCAACGTTGCTAATTCCCGTTCAAGCTCCGCTCGCCGAGCCTCTGCAACCGATTTTATATCATCCTTTAATTGGATGGAGCGTTCCTGGATTTGAAACCGCAAATTCTCGCCAGAAACTGGAGCAAATAGGATCGCAATCGATGCACCGACCAACCCTCCCGCAACAACGCCTATAAAGAAACTTAATGCCTGCCTCATATTGACCTCCTTTCAATATTTTCCTTGCTGGTTACTGATATTATAATATAGTCAGTAATAATATTCGAAAACAATTGATATACTTTTATGTGTATCAATAATTTCACTGTATAATGAAACCGTGATGATAATTTTGGATTTATTAATGATAAATCTTTAGATTTCCATCCTATCCAAAAATGCACACTTTGAAAGGAGGTCGCTCTTGAAAATCGTTGTTTGTGTCAAACAAGTTCCTGATTCTGCTGCCAAGCTTGTTGCCGTGGATGGTAAGGCGAATTGGGGTGATTCGCCCCTCGTCATCAATCCGTGGGATGAATATGCAGTCGAAGCTGCTCTCCAGCAAGCTGAAGCTCATAATGGCAGCGTCATCGCAGTAAGTATGGGTGGGGAAAGCTCTACAGAAGCACTCAAACATGCCCTTGCCATGGGTTGTTCGGAAGCTATCCTCATCTCAGATCCCACCTTATCCCAGGCAGATAGCCAGATGACATCCCGTGTCCTGGCAGCCGCCATTAAAAAGATAGGGGAGGTTGATTTGGCTTTTCTCGGACGCCAGGCTATCGACACCGACACTGGTCTGACCGCTGCCCAAACCGCCCGCCTTCTCGGATGGCCAGCCTTGACCCTGGTATCAGTGATTACAGGGGTGGATCCCGCAGCCCGTACTATCCAGGTGCAGCGCAGTACTGAAGAAGGCAGGATAACTGTGAACGCCAAGTTGCCCGCAGCACTCAGCATTGTAAAAGATTTTGGTGAGCCCCGTTACCCATCCTTCATGGGAATTCGAAAAGCTTCCCGCGCGGTTATTCCTGTTTGGAACCTTGCCGATTTAAATTTGAGTGATCTCCGATCAAACGTTGTTTGGCTTGAAGTGTCGAATCCGCCTCAGCGTCAGATCGCCACGGAGATGATTACAGGCGGAAACCCTCAAGAGATAGCTGATTCATTAGCAGACAAAATCCTGGCGGAGAAGATCCTATGAGCAAGATATGGGTTTTTATCGATCAGTTCGCAGGTCAGGCGTTACCCACCTCATGGGAAGGAATTGGTGCGGCGAAATTGCTGGTGGGTCAGTTCGGAGCAGGTATTACCGCCGTGATCTTTGGGAAAAATGTCGATGCAATCGCCGCAGAAGCCTTCAAATACGGCGCAGATGAAGTCTTGCTTGCCGACGACCCTACTCTCGAGAATTATCGCTCTGAACCTTATACTGCTCTGCTCGCCAAGCTGGCCAAGGATTACTCGCCCGAGGTGATTCTTTTTCCAACCACCACACGTGGACGCGAGTTGGCCGCGATGGTTGCGATCGACTTGAACACAGGCGTCTTGGCTGATGTCATTGGTTTGGAAATTCAAGATGGCTCTCTCGTTGCCACTCGCCCCATCTATGCTGGCAAGTTGCTTTCCAAAGTTACTTGCCTCACCCGCCCTCAATTGATCACCTTCCGTGGCCGAATATTTACTAAACCGCTACCAGACGCCTCGCACACTGGAACCTTGACCAAAGCAACCCCGGTTATGAGTGAGGCGGAGATTCTGACAAAAGTGGAATCCTATTCCGCTGGAGAAGCTGGTGTTAGCCTGACGGATGCATCGGTGATTGTCTCAGGTGGACGTGGGGTATCCAATAATCCCAGTCTCACCCCACCTGCCGGCATGGATGAAAAACAAGCTGAAATCTGGAAAGCACAGCAAGGGTTTACCCTCCTTGGAGATCTGGCCCAAGTTTTACATGCTGCTTTAGGCGCAAGCCGCGCTGCTGTGGATGCTGGCTATATCCCCTACTCCCATCAGGTTGGGCAAACAGGTAAAGTCGTATCACCAGACCTGTACATTGCCTGTGGTATTTCAGGTGCCATCCAGCACCAGGCCGGTATGCGCACTAGCAAAGTCATCGTCGCCATTAATCGTGACCCAGAAGCTCCCATTTTCAAGCTGGCGCGTTATGGCATTGTTGGAGATTTATATCTGATCGTCCCCGCGCTTACCGAAGCCTTTCGTAAGCGTCTGGGAAAGTAATCCTGGATTAATTCCCCTCTCATAAAACCGGGTAGGGATTGGGGAAATTCTGATTGATATGCCACATCCCGGATGACCCATTCGGGATGTGGCTCGTACATATCTTATGACAGAAAAATATCTCAATCAAAAAAGTATTCTCTTAGGTGTGACCGGCTCGATTGCTGCCTATAAGGCTGCTGATTTAGCTAGTACGCTCACCCAGTCAGGTGTCCTGGTGGATATCATCCTTACCCCTGCCGCGACGGAATTTATTACTCCTCTCTCTTTTCAATCCGTCACCGGTCGGCCAGTCTTCACCGATGAAGCTCTCTGGGGTGCACAGGCCCATGTTTTACATGTCGGTTTGGGGCATGCCGCAGATATGTTCATCATTGCACCTGCAACTGCCAATACCATCGCCAGGCTGGCGCGTGGTTTGGCTGATAACCTGCTGGTTCTCGCGGGGTTATCATTTGGGCCTGGTACCCCTGACCGTCCTTTCCTGATTGCTCCTGCCATGGATGGTGAGATGTTCAACCATCCCGCCACCCAGGAAAACCTTGAGATATTACGGCAGCGGGGGGCATTCATCGTTGGCCCGGAGATTGGACATCTGGCCTCAGGTTTGGAAGCGCGTGGACGTATGACTGAGCCAGCAGTCCTGCTCGGTCACATTCGCTATCTGCTCACCCGCCATGGTCCCTTGCAAGGTTGCCATGTGGTCATTACCGCAGGTGGTACCCAGGAGCCCATCGACCCAGTCCGAATGATCACCAATCGCTCCTCAGGCAAGCAGGGTTTTGCCATCACACAGTCCGCTTTGGATGCGGGTGCGCGAGTCACCTTGATCTCCACTCCCGTTTCGCTGGAAATTCCACAAGGGGCAGAACTCATCGAAGTGAGAACTGCAGCTGAGATGGAATCAGCTGTATTGAATGCCTGCCAGCAGGCGGATGTTCTGCTCATGGCAGCTGCGGTGGCTGATTTCCGTCCTGTTCAGACAGTTACGCAAAAAATCAAAAAACGAGCCGGTCTGTCTTCCATCGAATTGGAACCGACACCAGATATTCTCTCGGCTGTTGCTGAGCAACGCATTGCTACGAAACACCCCAGGATTGTGGTTGGTTTTGCTGCTGAAACCCAGGATTTACTTGCCAATGCAGAACAAAAACGCAAGAGCAAGCGGTTGGATTTGATCGTTGCCAATGACGTCAGTACTTCGGGTTCCGGTTTTGGTACCGATACCAATAAGGTCACCTTTATTCAGGCAGATGGACAAATCGTTCCGCTACCGATGCAATCCAAGCAAGAGGTTGCTGACCGGGTGATTGACGAAGTGATTTTCCTTCTCACCAAGCTAACCTGATTTATTTAACCACTGAACAGCACCCCATCAGGAGGTGTTCATGAGACTTAAGAATGCCATCACGGATATCCCCGGCATCCTGGTCGGGCATGCCCAGGATGAATCCGCCCTTACCGGTTGCACGGTAATTCTCTGCGAGAAAGGTGCCGTGGGTGGTGTCGACCAGCGGGGTGGTGCCCCGGGTACGCGCGAAGTGGATGCTTTACACCCCATGCACCTCGTCAACAAGGTTCATGGAGTTGTCCTTGCGGGTGGTTCAGCCTTCGGTCTGGAAGCCGCCACCGGCGTCATGCGCTACCTCGAGGAAAGAGATGTGGGGTTCGACACCCGCATTGCCAAAGTGCCTATTGTCCCGGCAGCTATTTTATTCGATCTGGGGATTGGCAAATCTGATATTCGTCCGGATGCTGCCATGGGCTACCTCGCCTGCAAGAACGCCTCTTCAGAACCACCTGCCGAGGGAAATGTTGGTGCTGGCACTGGTGCCACAGTCGGTAAAATTCTTGGGGTTGGGCAATGTATGAAATCCGGGGTTGGTACTGCCAGCATAGAGATCGGAGCCGGGGTCATTGTCGCTGCCATCGCTGCCGTAAATGCCTTTGGCGATATCATCGACCCTTCTTCTGGCAAGATTATTGCTGGGGCACGTTCAAAAGACGTCGGTCCAGTCCACATTGGTGCTCTCGGTTACTTCTCCGACACCATGCAGGTCATGCAGACTCTCATTGGACGTACTGCTTTGGGTTTTGGTAGTCGGGGTAATACCGTCATCGGTGTAGTCGCTACGAATGCGAAGTTGAATAAGGAAGAAATCAACAAAGTTGCCCAGATGGCCCATGATGGTCTGGCCCGCACGATCCGTCCCGCTCACACCATGCTGGATGGGGATACCATTTTTGCCCTCGCCACTGGTGATCACGCTGCAGATGTCAACATCGTCGGTGCCTTTGCAGCTGAGGTCTTCTCCCAGGCGATCCTGCGCGCTGTGCGTGCTGCTAAGTCTGTCTCCGGAATTCCTGCAGTTTCGGAATAATCAAAAATTTACAAATAAAGACGCCTCGTTTTCTTTCGAACGAGGCGTCTGGTTTTTTAATCCTTTAAATACTTGTCAAACCACCTCACCATATGATTCAACCTTGCAATCCTCCTGTCGGTGCGCCCAGTGCGTGACAGTCCATGGAACTCATCTGGAAAACGCACCATCTCGCTCTCCACACCCAATTTTTTCAATGCCACAAACACCTGCTCGCCTTGTTCGATCGGGCACCGCAAGTCGAATTCATTATGTAAGACAAGCGTGGGTGTACGTGCATTCCCGATATAAGCAATTGGTGAGTGCTTCCAATAATTCTGCAAGTCTTCAAATGGTGGTTTATCATCTAGAACCTGCTGGAATGTCCAATTCATATCGCTGGATCCCCACATCGAGACTAAATTGCTCACGCACCTTTGGGTTACAGCTGCTTTGAACCGCTGTGTGTGCCCGATGATCCACACCGTCATGTATCCGCCATAGCTGCCACCGGTCACCCCCATTCGGTGGGGATCAATGTACGGTTGCTTTTCCATGAAATCAGTCCATGCCATCAGGTCAGCGTAATCCGCTCTCCCCCAATCGCCATAAATGGCTTTGGCATGTTCCTCACCATAGCCTCTCCCTCCGCGTGGATTGCAAAAATAGACCACATATCCATGTGCAGCCAGGTAATAAAACTCATGCATGAAAAACTTGCCATATTGGGTAAGTGGTCCACCATGGATTTCCATGATCGAGGGGTATTTCTTTGCAGGATCGAATCCCGGTGGTTTCAGAATCCATCCCTGCAGGTCATTATCGTCAGGTCCTTTGAACCAGGCTTCTTCCACGCTTCCCAGGTCAATTCCATCCAGCAGTTTCCGGTTGAGCAGAGTAACCTGCCGTCCGTTTCCACTTTTCAGGTCACGCACGAATATCTGTACAGGGTCATCCGTACATCCGTAAAAATAAGCCAAGCGTTTCTGCTCCCTGTCAAGAGTGAATGATCCCACCACGCCTCCTTCTCCAATTTCATCTCGCAAGCCCTCGCCAGTCGCAGAGATTGAAGACAGTTTGGAACTTCCATGCAGCACTGAGTTGAAATAGATTCGCTTGCCATCTTTCGACCATGTTGGTGACATTTTTTCTGGGGAGCCTACATCGTTGATTGTGCTGGAATCAACATGGATGTCATATTTTTCAGTTAGGTTGCGAGCTGCCTTTGAGCCATCTACGGGTGCCACCCACAAGCCTGCGTTCTTATACCATTGCCCCTCTCCCTCCGCACCCAGATAAGCGATCCATTTCCCGTCCGGTGAGAAGGTTGGTTGATACTTTTCTCCCACCGGGGCATTGATCTTCAGGAAATCTCCTCCATTTGCTGGCATGATGAATATGTCCCACCGGTCAATATTCAGGTCAGGGTTCTCACTTCGGTTTGAGGCAAAAGCGATCCACTTACCATCTGCTGACCAGGTGGGATTTTGCTCATCGTAAACCGGGTGGTCAGTGATTTGTTTTGCTTTGCCTGTGCGAGCATCGATGCTCCAGATATGTGTTCTCTCGTGGGGCAAGTAGCCATAACCATCCAGCTTGTAAAACAAACGGTCATAATGGCGGGCAACGACAGCTAATTTCTTCTTCTGCTCGTCCTTCTCATGCTCAAGAATTTCAGGGTCCACTTTCCGCACCGTACACAACAGCTGCTTCCCATTCGGAGACCAGCACAGCTCTCCAATTTCTCCCTCAATTTGAGTTAGTTTGCTTGCTTCCCCACCTGTGAATGGGATCACATATACTTGGGCAGGCTTTTCCTTATCACCTCGATCGGATAGGAATGCGATCTTGCTCCCATCTGGAGACCAGCACGCGCTTCCATCATGTTGGTCGCCGGTTGTGAACTGTCTGGGTGCGGAACCATCGCTGGATGCCACCCAAAGGTTGGTGTATTTCTTCTCGGTCTTTCTGTCAACGCGTTGAACGCTATAAATTACATTTTTCCCGTCAGGAGAGATACGAACTTCAGTTACCGTATTGAATAGATATAGGTCTTCTGCAGTGATCTTCCTTAATTTACCTTTTGCCATACTTCCTCCAATACATCCTGCTGGTATGAGTTTTTCGCAAGCCCTATTCTAACACGCAACCTCTTTGACTATATCACTCACCTGGCAGGGTATCGTCTGCTTGTGACGTAGCGTCGATTCACCGTGCTAACATCAAGCTATCCGTCAAAATTACTATCTAGACTCACCCTTGCGATTCCAGACTATTATCGAAGCAGCCACCCATACTGGTCATGTGGAAATCGATAAGTATTTACATGAGCAAGGCGCCAGATATAATATTTGCACTGCGGCTATGCTTGGTAATTTGAATGCTGTGCAGGAATTTTTGAGGAAAGATCAATCCCAGATTGATGCCCGTTGAGCTCACGGGATTCCCTTGTTATACTTCCCAGTCATCCGTTCTCACCAGGAGATTGCTGATTTTCTCTTTCAGCAGGTCGGTGAAACGAATGTCTCATTTCCGGATGGAATTACTCCCCTATCTGGTGCTATCTTGTTTATTAATCCTTAAATGGCTCGTTGGTTGTTGGAGCGTGGGGATGATTTGAATCCCAGATAGTAAGACATGACTCTACTCGCCATGGCTCTGGAAAATAAGTATTCTGACCTGGTTTAAATTCTACGCTGTTTTGGCGGGATTGAATAAATCCAATATTATCGTCCGCTAAAATTATAATCCAACATCTCACTGTAAGCTGGGCGTAATAGGATTGTGTCAGTGAATCGCACAATCGCAGCAGCATCCGGTAACAACATCTTTCCACCCCTCACTAATACCTGACCATCATTTAAGATATCCCGGTATGTGCCATCGGGTAAGTTGACCATAATATATCCAACCTTGCCACTGGTATTAAAAATTCCATATAAATTCTTTCCCGGGTATTCCCAGGCTGCTTGAATTGCGGGATCCGCTTGCATTACGATGAACTTTCCCTCCACCTGTGCGGGGTCTTTTTTAAGTTTAGCCAGTCTTGTAAGGAAGGGTTGCAGATTATAGTCCCCCCATTCTACCTTGTCCATCTCAAAAAGTGATGGGGTATGTTTTACCCCTGATTCTTGACCGCCATAGATCAAGTAAGGTCCCTTATTAAATGCCTCGAAGGCAGTCCATGCCATGCCTTGAGCCCGGCAGGGCGCCAGGCGCATGATACGTGCCTGATCATGGTTTTCCACACAGCGCAGCTTGATGAAGTTCTCTGGGTAGATGCAGTCTTGGTAGCGTAGCATTTCTATGTATCGGCGGACCGGTACCTTCCCTTGCACTGCTAGCTGCCAGATGGGCCAGATATCGTAATCATAAGTGATATCAAATGCTTCATACAACTCACTATCCGAGAGACCGATAAGCTTCTTGGATCTCCGTTCTCCCACAAAGTTTGCATGCACCGATTCAGCCAGCCAGATGGCACCAGGTTTTACCTTTGCCACTTCAGCACGGGCTTGCATCCAAAATCGCTGGGGAAGCAAGGAGGCTACGTCACACCGGAATCCATCCACCCCTGCCTCTATCCATCCAAGAAGAGTATCGATCAGATAGCGGGTAAGCTCTGGATTGGGATGTTTCAAATCGATGACATCACTCCATTCAGGTACTGTGGTCACCGGTTTACCGTTATCATCTTGATAGAAATACTCTGGATGTTCATTCACCAACACTGAGTCATGCGCGGTGTGATTAAAAACCACATCGATCATTACCTTCATACCCATCTCATGTACTTGTTGGACCAGGTGGATAAATTCCTCTTTCGTGCCATACTCAGGGTTTACTTCCCGGTAATCACTGATCGAATACGGGCTCCCCAAACTGCCTTTTTTATTTACCACCCCAATTGGATGGATCGGCATGAACCACAATATATCCACCCCTAACGTGTGTAATCGGTGTAGGTCCCTCTCAACATCACTAAAATTGCCATTGTTGCCATGATTACGCACATAGACTTCATAGATTATCAGATTTCGATAACTGGAAGGTGTGTCGTTCGCCATTATGTATTCCTTTGCAGTTTTGATGAGCTCTTTGTCAAACCCAATTGTAATCGAAATCACAAAGCCGGTCATCTGGTTAGGGATGCAGATAGTAATAAAGTTCGTTAGCCTATATTCATAATAATTGCTACCAGGGCATACATTAACCGAAATCTTACAAATGCAACCAGCTCATGGAAGGATGATTTGAGGGTTTACCCTCTCAACCCAATACTCTTTTTAATTGATTAGTTTTATGGGATGCAGTCGATATATACATAAACCAAACTGGTAGTCAACCACTGCATCCCATTGATATTTTTGTTTTCCTTCTCTCGTTATCATCCTGATAAATATAAATATCTCTTGAGTAACTACTCACCTTTTGTTAGGCATTGGGTTTTTAACAACGTAATGTATAAAATTTATCGGGATATTGCTTCAAGCCTGAATGCAGATGAAAATAGTTTTATTACTAGCTTGGCTGGCGTAGTCGCTACGCCAGCCAAGCTAGTAGTAAAACTATTTTCATCTGCATTCAGACTTGAAGCAATATCCCGATAAAGTTTAATCATTACGTTGTTAAAAGCCCAGTGCCTGACAAAAGGTGAGTAGTTACTGTCAAGGGTAATGACTCACCGGATTGATATTTTCCATTGGAAATAGAGCTGACAACGGATTTTTTCCACGGATTGCACAGATTATCGAGTATCTAACTCGGTTTATTAATTTGAATTGATGGATAAATGAGCCAGTAATTACCAGAAAACGGATGGCGTTAGAAGTGAAGGAGGGTGAAAGAGCGAAATACAGTCACCCAGGCAGTTTTATATAGCGGTAGTGATAAATTACTGTTAATGTTGATTCTACGAATCGTATTTTGCTATAAATTCCTCTGCTTTTTTGACCAGGTTACGTTCACCGATGAAAATCGACGTGCGTTGATGTAACGATGAAGGACGGATTTCGAGAATATTTTGTTTTCCATCAGACGCATACCCACCTGCATGGTGAGCTATGAATGACAGGGGTGCTGCCTCATAAGTTAACCGTAATTTACCACTGGGTATGGATGGATCACGTGTATCTGCAGGATAATAAAATACGCCTCCAGATAGAAGGGTACGGTGAAAATCACCGACCAATGAGCCGATATAACGCAATGACAAAGGTTTTTGTTCACTATCAATCCCTTGAAGCCAGTGAGTGAATTTTTCGGCACCCTTACTCCAATAAATTTCATTACCGTGATTAACCGAATAATATTTAGGCTTTTCAGGAATCTGAATATTCGGGTGGGTAAGAAGGAATTCTCCAATCATTGGATCTAATGTAAAGCCGTGGACCCCTGAACCGCTAGAATATACCAGCATTGTACTGGATCCATAAATCATATAACCAGCAGCCACGAGCGCATTTCCTGGTTGGAGGCAGTCTGCCAACGTACCAGGACCATTGATGGAAAGGCGTTTGTATATCGCAAAAATTGTACCAATGGAAGCGTTGTAATCGATATTTGAGGAACCATCTAGTGGATCATAGAGGAGGACATACTTACCAATCGGGAAAGATTCGGGAATATGGAGGAGATGCTCATGTTCTTCAGAAGCCATGACTGCAATTCGGCCGGTATGGTCGTTCAATCTGAATATCGTTTGGTCAGCCAGCTGATCGAGCTTCATTACTGTCTCACCCTGAATATTTGTATCTTCTGTAGCGCCTAGAATATCGGATAAACCAGCCCTGGTAGTTTGGCTAGCTATATATTTACCTGCCAATGCAAGATCATAAAGAATATTGGTCAAGATACCTGTCGCTTCGGGGTGAACTTGCTGTTCATCGAGAATATGACGCTCAATAGTGATGATCTTCGATTGATCAAGCCTTGAATCTGCCATTTCGTCTCCGCCAATTAAATAAGTTTGTATTTCCTTCTGTGAAGGATCATTCGAGCTATGGATTTTATCAACCCCAGTGTGATACTATTTTGGGCTAAAGCGCCGACAATACTATATAAAGTCCCAGGAATACAAATCACTTTACGCTGATTAAGGGATTTTAGGGACTGTCTAACAACCTCTTGAGGAGTCATCCATAAAAAATTGGGGATACTGGAACGTGAAAACTTTGTATACTCCTGGGTGTCGTGAAACTCCGTTAATACAAAGCCCGGACATAATGCTTGCACTCGCAATGGGGTATCACGCAATTCACCCTGCAATGCCAAAGAGAAATTGACCAAGAAAGATTTACTCGAGCCATACAAGACATTACGTATAGGCATGATCCCTGCTAATGAAGATACATTTATAATCGCACCTTTGTTCTGTGATATCATCCCAGGCAAGACAGCCCTGCAAAGCATAACCGGCGCTAGCATATGAACATGGAGCATGGCTAATTCTTTATTGGGATCTACGCGTGAGAATCTCCCAACTGTTCCAAAACCTGCATTATTTATTAACAGATCAAGGTGGGAAGTCGTTTTAATTAGAGAAATAACCCGTTCGATTCCTTCCATGGACGATAAATCTGCTGAAAATGGGATGGCAGTCACTCCAAATTTTGTATTAATGATTTCACTGAGTTGTTTTAAACGATCTTCACGCCTCGCAACCAGAATTAAATCGTACCCTTTTTCAGCCAGTTGCGATACAAATTCAACACCAATTCCAGCCGATGCCCCAGTAATAAGTGCTACTCTATTCGTTGATTCCAACAAATCGTATTGTCTCCATTGAATATTTCACCCGATAATCAATTTTGTCATCCTGAAGATTAAGGGTGGATCAGATTCAATCAACAGGAAATTCCCATCAGCTGTTTTATCATACCAGTGATTATAAATTACTACCCCATTTAGCAAGCGAGATTATCGACCAAAGATATGTAATCCGTTGAATCTTAGCATAACTCGGTTAGTGCAAGCCATTCTCCAGGTTGTTCGCCCAATGCTATGTGATTTTTGATAACCCCACAATCAACCAAATGGTCCACTGCATGGTCAATATCGAGGGGGATCCATCTGAATAATTTTAGCAAATCACGAGTTTGGACAGCACCTACTGATTGAAAGTAAAGCTCAAGGATTCTATTACGTGCTTTTTTCTCGTCGAGGTATCGAGCACCCTCGATAAGATCAGGCTCATATCTGGCAACGATGTCATAAGCAAAAGAATAATGCCAGGACCCTGCATCGACAACTGCAACAGGCATGATCTTGAAATCAGATTGCAAATCTGTTAGTGCCCGGGCGAAGCGGGATTCACTCGCCTGACTGGTCAAATGGGCAGATTTTCGTAAGGTGATCGAATCAAGCGGGCTGTTTTCAAGTAATGCTTCGTACACTGCTTTGGCTTCCTGGGTCATACGACCCTGTTCATAGATGGTAAGATAATCCTCCTCAGGGGAGCCATAGTTTTCCGTTAGTGCGTAGAAAAATGGGGCAACAGACATAGAAATAATTGTGGCTTTCTTACGTAAGATTTTTCCATAATACCAAACATGTTTTCCAAGAAGGGAATCTTTCCAATCCCATGTGACATGACCAGGATCATCATGCTCATTAGGAACGGGACGGTCACCAGATACAGCTCCCCATAAACTTGGTAATGTAACCCCGGATATTGGCCAAAAATAAATAAATCCACGCTGGTTTACAAATTGAATCGCTTCTTCTTTGGTTCTCACCCTATATTTTGGAATATACCCAAATGTATATGAACGGTATTCAAGGATTCGATCGAGTGTGATCATGAAATCTTATGATTGAATAAGTAAATAAGGTTTGATCTGGTGTTAAAAATTTAATTCACTCCAAATTTATAGGAATCCCATTCTAATCGCTTCGTAATATATGATGAAAAATCGGAATTTATCCACCGGATATCACTGGTATTAGTTTAATCACATCCTCTGCAAGGATGATTTCATCATCAGTGATTAATTGACCATTTCGGGTAATCAATACACTATCAGGCTCGATACTTAGTTTCTGTAATGCTTTCCGAATGGTCATGCCATGTTTCATTTCGTATTCTATGTTTCGAATAATTATTTTTGCGGGCATTTGATAATTTAACCACAAAGGGAGCTAAAGTACCATGATAATCCTACATTTTCCTATTTGTTGGGTGAAAAGTGATTCTTATATTCATTTCGAAATCTTTCGCTATTAGGCAATTTGTTACAGAAATGAAATTTCCCTAGTTCAATATTTTGCGCGAACATCAGTTTTTATGACAAACGACACTTGATTATTTATTTTATTCGCCCTATACTATGAGTGATTATGAGCGATTATGCTTGTTTATGAGTGGGTGTTGTTGTTTGTGGTTGTATTAACACCAAGAAGCCTCACTGACGAATATAATGACCCCGAATTTAATTTCTGGAATAGAACGGCAAAATAAGATCCTTCATTGGATCAATCGAGCAAATCGTATCACGATTGGTGAGGTATGTGAACAATACTCTGTTAGTGAAGCTACTGCAAGGCGTGATTTAGAATCGCTAGCAGTCCAGGGGAAAGTACAACGGGTTCATGGTGGGGCAATTGCAATTGAGAAAGCACCTCCCGAACTTCCCATACATCAACGCCAGGTTGAGCAGATTGCCGAAAAGCAAAGGATTGGTGCAGTCGGGGCAAAATTGGTTAATGAAGGAGAGACAGTGTTCCTTGGGAGTGGCACGACAGTATTGGAAGTAGCTCGAAACCTCAGGGAACGTCAGAATATAACGGTTATTACCAACTCCTTGCCGGTGATTAATTTACTCTCTGATAATTTAAAATTAACCACTGTATGCATTGGGGGATTGCTTCGTCCAAGCGAATTTTCTTTTATCGGTCATTTTGCAGAACAAGTGCTGCGTGAAATACGGGCCGATAAAGTTTTTATTGGAGTTCGGGCGATAAACTTTAAGGAAGGCCTCACTAATGATTATTTGCCAGAAACTTTAACTGATCGTGCGATATTAACTATTGGACAAGAAAATATCGTGGTGGCAGACCATACAAAATTTGGGAGAACTTCAACTGTATTGTTAGTGCCGATCAATCAAATTCATACACTAATTACAGGAATTGAAGCACCAGACGAAATGACTAAGGAAATATCAAAAAACAGGATCAATGTGATCAAAGCATGAACAGGCATTAAGTAATAAGATTCTGCAATTCGAGGAATCCGAAAATGCTGCTCGAATCTTTCCAACCAAAATCTAAACTCATAACCAAGGCAACCCTTATCGTTAAACCACGCTTCCCTGTAATTGATGCGCATAATCATTTAAATGATGAATTTGGGGGCGGGTGGATCCACAAGCCGATCAATGAACTTATCGATACGCTTGATCAGGCAGGAGTAATCATGTTTGTTGATTTGGATGGCGGTTGGGGGGAGGACGTATTGACTGCCCATTTGGATAGATTGAAAAATATCTTTCCAAGTCGATTTCAAGTATATGGGGGTGTTAACTGGGAAATGTGGAAAACCCTGGGCGATGAATTCCCTGATTGGGCTGCATCACGAATAAGGATCCAGGCAGGCTGGGGTGCAGAAGGGCTTAAAATTTGGAAAAATCTCGGCTTACGGATTCATGATCATAACGGGATTTTGGTAGGAGTAGATGATAAACGTTTGGAGCCAATTTGGGAAACTTGTGGAGAGCTTAAGCTTCCAGTGATGATCCATGTGGCTGATCCAGTAGCTTTTTTTGATACTGTTAATGAAACTAACGAACGCTGGGAAGAGTTAAATGCAAATAAGGATTGGCAGTTCACGAGCCCTCCTTATCCGCATTTCTCATCAATTATTGAGCAGCTTGGTAATCTTGTAAGGCAACACCCCCACACAACCTTTATCGGAGCGCATGTGGGTTGTTATGCTGAAAATTTAGGGTGGGTTGGTGAACTACTGGATAATTGCCGAAATTTCTATGTTGATATCAGCGCGCGGATTGGAGAGTTAGGTCGGCAACCCTATACATCAAAAAGGTTTTTCATCAACTATGCGGATAGAATATTGTATGGCTCGGATTTTGGTCCTGACGTAGATGCATACAGGTTATCCTACCGATTTCTGGAAACAGATGATGAATATTTTAACTATAATGTATCGGAGGTACCACAACAAGGTAGATGGCATATATATGGAATAAGCTTGCCTGATGATGTATTACAAAAAGTATACAATTTGAATGCAAAAAGAGTTTTACAAAATCATAATGAGGATTATCGTACAGGACTTAATGATTTAATAAAATAGGGAGATTGGGAAAATGGATTATTTTTTTGAGGTTGAATCCATAACAATGGAGATATATTGAATGGATACCCGAGGAAGGTATACCCGTGAGGAAATTTATTCTCAACCTGAAGCTTGGCTAGACGTTATTTCCCGTTTAAAAGAGGTTACCAATAATATTCAGGAGTTTTTTCACCCCAATAATTTTAAACAAGTGCTTTTCACGGGTTGTGGATCTACGTATTATTTATCGCTTGCTTCTTCAGCATTATTTGAAGAGATGACAGGACATCAAGCAAGAGGAATTCCAGCATCAGAATTGTGGTTGTCCTCGTTGAATTCACTGCGTAATTCTAAGGAAAATTTATTAGTAGCACTCAGCAGGTCGGGTGAAACTACCGAAACAATCCATGCATGTATTGACTTTATTTCCCATAAACGGGGCAAGATCATCACCGTCGTATGTTATTCGGACTCCGCGCTAACTAAATTGGGAGATGTAAATCTGATATTTCCATCGGGGATGGAAAAAAGTATTGCTCAAACGCGGGCATTTTCCACGCTCTTCTTAGGAGTAACCGGTTTGTGTTCAATCAGCTCGAATCAGCTTGAAAGGCTTGATCAAATTAATGCATTATCATCCGTAGGAAGGTATATATTAAGCAACTACAGCAGCATGGCTGAATTCTACGGGAAGAACCTGGCTATTGATAGGATCTATTTTTTAGGATCTGGACCACGTTATGGTTTAGCATGTGAATTAAATTTAAAGATGAAAGAGATGTCTCTGACCCATAGCGAAGCATTTCATTTTTTAGAATTTAGGCATGGACCTAAAGCGATGGTAAATAAGAATTCGTTGATCGTTGGGTTAGTTTCTGAAATTAATTCCAAACATGAATTTGATGTGCTTAAGGAATGTAAAGACCTGGGAGCAGAAATTATAAGTATTGGTGAAAAGAACACAGATGTATCGTTTAATTCCGGTTTAGAGGAGGTGATGTGTAATATCTTGTATCTGCCTTTTGGTCAGATGCTAGCCTATGAACGCTCGATGGCAAAAGGGCTTGATCCTGACCGTCCAACTAATCTTGATGCAGTGGTTAAATTGTCTCAATAAATATGATTATGGAGGAGTCAAATGAAGAAAATCATCCTATTGACCGTAATAATTTCATCGATATTGCTAACCGCCTGTGCAAACAATAAATCTAATGAGCCAGTGACGATTTCTTATATGGTGTGGGGAGCACCAGAAGAACTGGAAGTATGGCAGACGATTGTCGATGAATTCCAGGTAGCAAATCCAAATATCAAGGTAAATGTTGAAGTATCAGATTGGGATACCTATTGGACAAAGTTGAAGACATTACTAGCAGCAAATACACCTCCGGACGTGTTTGCCATGGATGCTCCGCTCTACCTGGATTATCAATCACGAGGAGTACTTTTAAATTTACAGCCTTATATCGACAAAACCTCCGGATTTTTAGATGGATTTTATCCAGTCACTTTGGAAGCCTATAAATTATCGGATGGTTATTATGGAATGCCACGCGACTTTCAAACCATCGTGCTATTCTATAACAAAGACATGTTTGATGCAGCCGGCGTAGCTTATCCTACAGCAGATTGGACTTATGACGACCTACGCGCAGCAGCGAAAGACTTGACGATTGACATTGATGGTGATGGCACCATTGATCAATATGGTTTTTCAGCGGATCTTTGGGATATGGAACTCGTTTGGAGTGAAGCCATCTGGTCTTGGGGTGGAGAGGTAATCAATGCCGATCACACAAAAACTTTGATTGGTGAACCAGCTGCCCGCGAAGCGTGGCAGTACTTCTATGACTTAATGTTTGTAGATAAGTCCATGCCTGACGCAAATACCACAGGGCAGTATGGAGGTGACTTATTCCAGGCAGGTAAAGTTGCTATGACCTCGATTGGTCATTGGGCAGTGCCGGGATATGCTACTGTTGATTTCAAATGGGATGTAGCCCCTATGCCTACCAGTCCAACTGGAGGTCGCGCAACCAGTGTGAATAGTGCAGGTTTTGTTGTCGCTAAAGAATCCAAGTATCCCGACGCGGCATGGGAATTTGTAAAATATTGCCTCAGTGAGACTGGTCAGAAACGCTTAACAGAGCTTGGTTTGGCAATCCCGGTGTTAGAATCAGTTGCCAACAGCCCTGTTTTTCTAAATCAGAGCATGGTGGATATCAACCAGCAGGTTTTCCTTGATTCGCTTGCATTTGCAAAGATGAAACCAGTTGTCAAAGGCTATGATGAATGGGCTGCAGCAATTGGTGATGGAATGGCGCCTATCTGGTTGGGAGAAGCTGAATTAAATCCTACGCTGGACGAAGTTGTTCCAGCGGCAGATGCAGTATTGGAAGCTAACAAGTAAACCAATATACGATTTTTGCCTCTTTTCTCTCTAGCCAGCTGGAGAGAAAAGAGGATTTTAAAATGTTATAGGTGTCTTATGGAATATGGATTAAAACCTCTAGGTAGAGAGCGATTTTGGTTACTTCTCTTACTGGCACCAACATTAATTGGTCTCATTTTTGGGGCTTTTGGTTCCATCCTGGCGACAATTATTTTAAGTTTCATGAAATGGGATCTATTAACTCCACCTACCTGGGCAGGTATTGAAAACTATATTGCCCTATTTACCAACGAAAAATTTAACACTGCACTGACGAATACAATTAAGTTCAGTGCCATGTATGTACCTGGGGTTGTAATTATCTCGATGTTTGTGGCGATATTGTTAAACCGCAAGATCAAAGGGGTTACAGTATTCCGAACTATTTACTTTTTACCCTGTGTAACCTCAGCTGTAGCAACTGCACTGATTTGGAATATGATTTACGGGAAAGATACTGGGATATTAAACTATGTCATCCAGCATCTAGGAGGGCAATCCATATGCTGGTTGTGCACTGACAAAGCCATGATGTCGGTTGTGATTGTGAATATATGGGGTGCAATTGGCGAAGGAATGATCATCTTCCTGGCTGGGTTAACTGCAATTCCACGGGAGTACTATGAAGCTACAAAAGTTGACGGAGCAAATGAAATACAACAGTTTTTTCGCATAACCATCCCGTTGGTCACTCCATCCATCTTTTTTATGACTTTAATTGCAACCATCAATGCGTTCCAGGCATATGATTATATTTATATGCTCACTCGTCGCAGTCAGGGAGATAGCTCAGTACCGGTCGTTGTTTTCTCGATATATCGTAATGCCTGGAATTTCTTCAATTATGGGGGTGCCAGTGCCCAGGCGATTGAGCTTGCGATTATCGTTATCGTTCTTATGGGGATTTACTTTTGGATGGAAAAAAGATTTGTTGTATATGAATAAGAAAATGGAAAGATAATGACGAATAGGCGACAGAAATTTATCCTTGACCTGATCACGTATACATTATTAATCCTTGGTGCGGTGATAATGATCACACCTTTCTTATGGATGGTGGCGACTTCGTTTAAATTTCCAGCTGATCAATTTACCAAAACGATCATTCCCAATCCAGCAACAATAAATAATTTTAAAGAATTGTTCGGAACGCACCTGGATTTCCCGTTATTGTTCTATAACAGCTTCCTGATCTCTGGATTAATCACTATTGGACAGATAGTAACATGTGCCATGGCTGCTTTTTGTTTTGCGGTAGTAAACTTCCGTTACCGAAATTTACTCTTCACCCTCTTATTGATCACTATGATGATCCCAGCCCAGGTCACCTTGATACCCAATTTTATAATCTTCAAATGGATGCATTTAATCGGAACCAAAGCACCCTTATTGATACCAGCGTTTATGGGTGGGGCCTTCGGTACATTTTTACTGCGACAATATTTTTTAACTATCCCACGTGATCTGGTGGACGCCGCACGGGTGGATGGGGCTTCCCTGTTACGCATATTCTGGAATATTTACATGCCACTTTCAAAGCCGGCATTAGCTGCCTTAGCAATTTTTACCTTTCAAGGAGCATGGAATGATCTGCTACACCCACTGATTTATTTGCCATCTGTGCCCAATACAACATTGACGGTTGGATTGGCATTTTTCCAACAACAGGTTGCACAGGGAGGAAAATTCACGGTATTAATGGCAGGAGGTTTAATCAGCATATTACCTTTGATCATTGTATTTTTTATTGCCCAAAGACAGTTCATTGAAGGAATTTCACTCTCAGGTGTAAAGAGATAACCCTAATTTCTTCAAAATAAACTGGTGAAACATTATTGATCGTGGTGATAGATAAAGGAAGTTCTGATGTTTGATGTAGTTGTAGTGGGAGAGCTAAACCCTGATTTGGTAATTAGTGGGAATGTTGTCCCTGAATTTGGGCAAGTCGAAAAACTAGTCGATAACGCGGTTTTAACAATCGGTAGCTCATCGGCAATATTTGCTTGTGGCGCAGCAAAACTTGGCTTACGAGTAGCTTTTATAGGCAAAGTTGGAAATGATCTATTCGGCAGGTTCATGCGCCAATCCTTAGCTGAATATGGCATTGATATTGCTGGAATTGTGGATGATAAAGAAACGCATACTGGTTTATCGATCATCCTTTCAACTGGGATTGACCGTGCAATCTTGACTTCTCTCGGGACTATCCCAAGGTTAAAATATTCAGATATTAACCAGGAGATACTTAAAAAAGCACGGCATCTTCATGTGGGGAGTTATTATTTACAGGAGGGATTGCGTCCAGACCTTCCAATCCTATTCACCGATGCGCGTGATAGAGGTATATCGATTTCATTTGATACGAATTATGATCCAAAAGAAGAGTGGCGAGATGGATTAGAACCATTATTGGAAAAGGTGGATATTTTTTTACCAAATTCTACAGAATGCAAAGAAATTACGGGTAAGTCAAACCTTGATGATGCTGTAGATTACCTCCGGATGAAGGTTCGATATTTAGTAGTGAAGCTTGGGGATCAAGGAGCACTCCTATGCTCGGGCCAGAAAAAGTATCATATGGATTCTCTGCGAGTTAATGTTGTGGATACTGTAGGTGCGGGGGATTCTTTTGATGCTGGATTTGTTTACGGATATCTTGCCGGTTGGGAACCAAAACGCATATTAAAGTTTGCAATCGTCTGTGGTGGATTATCAACACGCTTTGCAGGTGGGACGAATGCTCAACCGACGTATGAGGAAGCATTACATTTTATGGAAAATTTGTAAATATACACATTGATAACGATATTGATCATTTGATGCATATTTATGAACGATATTAATGAAATAATAAAAATTTTGATAGCACGAAAAGATCAAGCTAAAGCGCCGATTACTTTATTAGCGGTGTGTCCAAATTCAGTTGCAGTATTGGAAGCAGCTGTAAAAGCTGCTGCCAGAAACCGGTGTATCATGTTGTTCGCCGCAACGTTGAATCAGGTGGATATTGAAGATAGCTATACAGGCTGGACACCAGCAGATTTTGTCAAACAAATGAATATCTTCGCTGAAAAATACCAATGGTCAGGATCATTATATCCATGTCTCGATCATGGTGGCCCTTGGTTGAAAGATATACACACCCTGAATCATCTCCCTTATATTGACACCATGGAGAAGGTAAAAAATAGTATAAAAGCATGCATTAAAGCTGGTTATCAACTACTACATATTGATCCTACTGTAGACCGTACATTGCTATCAAATCAGTCTTTACCATTGGAACTAGTAGTAGAGCGTACTGTTGAGTTAATCGATCATGCTGAGAAAACCAGAATAGAAAGTAGACAACCAAGAATCGCATATGAAGTGGGAACAGAAGAAGTCCATGGTGGCCTGGTTGATGTTAACCGGTTTACTGACTTTTTAACATTATTAAGAATGGAACTAATTATAAGGAATCTAATTGAGTGCTGGCCAAGTTTATTTGTCGCCCAAATTGGAACCGATTTGCATACAACTAAATTTGATCCCCAAGCCGCCCGAAATTTATATAAAATATTAGCTCCGCTTGGGTCTATGGTTAAAGGACATTACACCGATTGGGTAGAAAATCCTGAGGATTATCCAAAAACCGGGATGGGAGGTGCAAATGTTGGACCAGAATTCTCAGCCGAAGAGTACATTGCGCTACTGAATCTGGAGGAAATAGAATTAGCGTCAAAACAGCTGATCCATAGAGAGCTATCACATTTTAGAGAAACTCTTCAAGATGTTGTGGTGGGATCGGGACGTTGGAAAAAATGGTTACTGAGTGAGGAAATTGGGTTGGAATTTTCGAATTTGTCTGAACAAAGAAAAGAATGGTTAATAAAAACTGGTTCCCGATATGTTTGGACCGATAAGAGAGTGGTCGTCGCCAGGAATGACTTATATAAAAACCTGGCGGCTCAAGAAAATGATCCGCATACCTTCGTTGTTGAAAAAATTACACAGAAGATAGAGAAATACATCAAAGCGTTTAACTTGCAAAATTCTATTGATATCCTGGGATAATTGGGGGAGTGTAATAGCCTATTCGATAATATGACTCAGGCATGGGAAATAACGTTAGTCAAGAAAATCTAGTACGCTATCTTTTCATCAAGTGCTCCCATAATCGGAAGCAATATATCTCTATCCGGAAAATCATGGCTGAAATTATATTAATATAGAGAGTCTGTTATCGAATAGAGGTATTAATACTCCTGCTGAATTAAAAGCTATCAAAAATGTCAAGCTGCATTACAAAAAATACAGGTGGCAATCTACTTTATTATGGTAATATCGAACCGTCAATAAACAGAGGACAAAGCATTGACCTGGCAATTCACATCTGATGTATTAATATCTTTGCTTGCAACTACCATTGCATTCACAATGGCGTTAATTAGCTGGCGATGGTGGAAAACCCCGGGAATCATCTATTTTACCTTGATGATGTTCTCGATAGCTGCCTGGTCTTTGTTTTGTGGATTAGAAGCGGCAGCAATCCCAATTTCAGAAAAAGTTTTATGGGCAAAATTACAATATATATCGATATCTTTAATTTCTGCTTTTTGGTTTTTACTAATTTTACAATACACCTACCAGGATAAACGAATTTCTCCCTGGTGGATCGTTTCATTGATGGTAGTTCCTGCCATAACCGTGTTTGTAACAATAACAGAAGAAAGAAACCACTGGTTATGGAGAAATATAATCCCATCTTCTAGTATTCCTGGGGCTCCATTAGTTTACACACATTCCTACTGGTTCAACATTTCATCAACATACTTTTATATACTCGCAATCATCGGCATTGTGATTCTGATTCGTAAGACACTGCTCCCACCAAGGTCGATTGGGATAAGAGCATTATTATTATTAACTGGACTAATCCCACCATTAACAAGCAATCTCATCTATCAAACAGATTTATTTCCTGGAAGAAGCCTGAGCCTATTATTAATGGTAGGTTTAGTGATAAGCGGAATGATCTATATATGGGGAATTTATTACTTTCAATTTCTTGAATCATCCTCCTTATCCCGGGATGTGATCATCGATAAGATGAATGAGGGAGTAATTGTTTTGGATCAGAAGGATAAAATCCATAACATAAATTCAGCTGCATTGAGTGTACTTGGACTGTCGGAACGTGATGCGAAGGGAAAATCTCTAGACGATATTATTGCCATATGGCCAGGGATCGCTGAATCTTTCAGAGTACCCCATGACTTTGAAACTGAAGTAAGAATTAATGGTGACGCACCTAGAACTCTCAGTATGCGAACGACCAATTTGAAGGACCGGGATGGCCAACCAACTGGGCGAATGCTTGTATGGCGGGACATTACTCAATACAGACAAGTTGAATCGACACTGCGAGATTCAGAAGCAAGATTTAAAGCACTTTTTCAGGGGGCACCTGATGCAATTATCATAACCGATAAAAATAGTCGGATCATCCTGGTGAATAATCAAACCATCACTTTATTTGGTTATCCTATGGATGAATTAATGGGGCACTCAATTGATACCGTAATCCCAGAAAGGTATCGTGAAGCATATTACAAGTATCAACAGGCATTTATTGATGAGATTGAAACCCGCCCTGGCATAAGCCTGCCTCTAAACGGTTTACGGAAAAATCTGAGAGAGATTCCGATTGAGATCGCATTGAGCCCAGTGAAAATACCTTCAGGTGTGATATTTACGAATATTATTAGAGATTTGACGATAAGGAAGGAAGCAGAGGAACAGCTTCGGTTGCAGAGCGTAGCACTTGAGTCTGCTGCAAATGGAATCCTGATTACAGACCGAAATGGGAATATTCAGTGGGTGAATCCTGCTTTTACGCGAATGACAGGATATAGTGCTGATGAAGTTCGAGGTAAGAATCCTCGCCTCCTAAATTCCGGGTTAGTACCTCAGGATACATTCGATAATTTATGGAAGACGATATTAAGTGGGAATATCTGGTATGGTGAATTGATAAATCGTCGTAAAGATGGAAAAATAATCACTGAGGAACAAACGATTGCTCCAGTGCGAGATAGTACCGGAAAGATAATTCATTTTATAGCAATTAAACAAGATATCACTGAACGTAAACGTGCAGAGGAAGCGTTAAGCAAACGTACCGATCAAATAGCTACTCTTAACAGAGTAATGCAGGCTTTAAGTTCTACACTGGATATATCGAAGGTATTGGATACTATTTTGCGTGAAATTCAACAAGTAGTTCCATATGACAGTGCTTCTGTTTGGTTAAGTAAAAATGACAGCATAGAGATCATTGCCGTTCGTGGAATTCCTGATCCGGAGACCTTAGTAGGAACATCCTTTACATTGTATTCTAATGATACGCCCTACACCCAAGTAATGCAATCTCGTACACCTTTGATTGTTGGAGATGCTAAATCAACATACGCCTCGTTTCAGGCTGGGGTTAATGCGAAGTATGAAGTTCGAGGTTGGATGGGTGTACCCATGATCATTGGGGACCGCGTAGTAGGAATGCTAGCATTTAATAAAAAGGAATCTGATTATTATTCCCTAGAACAATCTCAGTTTGCATTGGCTTTTGCTGCTCAAGCTGCGATAGCGATTGAAAATGCCAGATTGTATACCGATGCTCAAAAAGAGCTTTATGAAAAAATTAAAGCTGAGGAGAAATTGCTAATTTTACAGAAAGAACTAGAGGAACAAGCGATACGCGATTCTTTGACTGGTCTTTATAATCGCCGGTTCTTAGATGAGACATTATCCAGGGAATTATCAAGGGCGGAGCGAGACAAATACTCGGTGAGTGTTGTCATGCTCGACCTTGACCTTTTTAAGAAGTTTAACGATACATATGGGCATGATGTTGGGGATATGATGCTTAAACAGCTGGGCAAATTACTGACATCACAAGTGCGCGCAGGTGATATTGCTTGCCGTTATGGTGGCGAGGAATTTGTGGTTGTAATGCCTAAAGCATCATTGTCAGTTGCACGACAGAGGGCTAATGATTGGAGAATGAGATTTGAAAGCCAGATACTTATTTATGGAGGAGATATTTTAAGTGCAACTCTATCGGCTGGGGTAGCAGTTTATCCAATTCATGGATCATCAAGTGATGAAATAATCCGTAAAGCTGATCAGGCTATGTACGCAGCAAAAGCTGCAGGGCGTAATCAAGTTATCACAGCTGAATGATAGAGTCATCGCCTATGAATATGCAAGTAAGACTTAATCACATTTTTTTAACTACCCAAGGGAATACTGATATCGTTGATATTACGCAGAAAGTACAAGAATGCATTCAAAGCAGTGGTCTGATGAATGGTTTAGTAACGGTTTTTTGTCCATCTTCCACGAGTGGCATAACAACAATTGAGTATGAACCTGGTGTATTGCAGGATTTAAGAAAGATATTCAATGAGATTGTACCAATAGACTTTACTTATCAACATGATGAAGCCTGGCATGATGGAAATGGGCATAGTCATGTGAGAGCAGCGTTGTTGAAAGCATCGGTCACTGTTCCGCTTGTTGATGGGCGATTAACCTTAGGCACGTGGCAGCAAATTGTTTTCATTGATTTTGATACCCGGCAAAGAAAAAGGGAGATTATTGTCCAGATTATTGGGGAATAAATAAAAGGCAGTGACTTTGAGGAGGCCACTGCCTTTTCAATCGGATTCATAGATCAAATTGGAATATCTTCGTCCGTCCGCATCGCATTGAAGGCTGCGATGGATACTTCAAGCATGTCTGTGCTTGGCTCACGCGTCGTTAAATGTTGTAAAGCCAAATTTGGTTTGATCATGATGCGGACAAGTTTTGAATCCAAATGATTGGCGGTCCAGCGGATATATTCATATGCAATGCAGGCAAGAAAAGGCAAAAAAATGATTCGGCTTACCATCCTAGCCCAGAAAGGAAGAGGACCGAGCAATGAAAAAAGAAGTATGGAAAGTAAGATCAGGGTGAGAAGGAAGGAAGTTCCACATCTAGGATGTTCAACCGAAAATTTAGATACATTCGCAGGTGACAATTCAGCTCCAGCTTCAAAAGCATTGATTGTTTTATGTTCAGCACCATGATATGAAAAGACTCGTTTTATTTCTGGCATTTGGCCCACAGCCCAAATATAACCAATTAAAAGCCCTAACCGAACCAGCCCTTCAAGTAAGTTTCCCCACCATGAACCAATTCCAAGAAATCTTTCTGATAACTGACCAAGTGCGGCAGGAGCAAGGAAAAATAAAGTAACGCCAATTCCCAGTGAAATAATCAAGGTTAGATAGAGCAGTGGTCCTTCAATTTTCTCCTCATCACCAGATTGAGTGTTAGCAGATATGGTGAGAGCGCGTGTTCCAAGAATTAAAGCATCTAAAAGCATTACCAGTCCGCGCAGAAAAGGAATTTTTATGAGCTTATTTTTATATAATGCACCGAGTGGTTCTTTATGGATAGTTATATTTTTTGCTGGATTTCGCATAGCAATGGCAACAGTATGCGTACCACGCATCATCACGCCTTCAATAACTGCCTGACCGCCGTACAGAGGGAATCGCGATTTTTCAACCATATTCACCTATAACAATAAAATTATCTCTGTTTTGATATTAAACTAATCATTCAGCCAGATTAAAATAAAAATGAATAAATGCATCGATGCCTCGATACCATGTCGGTAGATGAAGCTTTTCATTGGGAGAATGCATATTATCATCTGGCATTGAAAACCCCGTATTCACAGTTTCTACACCCAGTATTTGCTGAAAATCTAAGACTACCGGGACACTCCCTCCCTCACGTTTATATACAGAGGGCTTATGCCATACAGTTTCCAAAGCACGCTCCAAGGCTTTGATATATACGGAGTTGCGATTAGATATCGATGCTGGTCCACCATGCATCGGAATCAGATTCCAGCGAATCTCTTTTGCAGCATGTGTCTCCAGAAAGGAATACATTTGTTCATAGACTTCTGATGGTTGCTGGTCAGGTACCAAACGAGTTGATATCTTCGCCATAGCCCATGCCGGTAGGACAGTTTTAGCTCCATCGCCGGTAAAACCGGATAATAGCCCGTTGATCTCTAAAGTTGGACGAACTCCAAGGCGTTCAATGGTTGTAAATCCATTTTCACCATGTAATGCTGGTGCACCAGTTGCGTTGAGATAATACTCATCACCGATAGGCAATTGAGCCAGTTCTGCCTTCTCTGCTGCATCAATAAGCCTAACTTTCTCGTAAAAACCCGGCAGAGTCACACGACCTTGATCATCATGCATGTCGGCGATTAATTCACATAACGCCTGGGCAGGGTTGCGAATAGCACCTCCAAACACTCCTGAATGGAGGTCATGATCAGGACCAAAGACGCGTAATTCCATATATGCGAGACCTCGAAGGGCATAGGTGATACAAGGTATCTCAGGCGCTAATGTGCCTGTGTCTGGATTGATTGCAAAGTCACAGCGTAATAATTCTTTATGAGACTCCAAGAATGGAGCAAGATTTGGAGAACCGATTTCCTCCTCTCCTTCAAACAGGAATTTAAAGTTGATTGGTAGATTACCAGATTTAGATATGGATTCAAATGCATCCAGAGCAACTAACATCTGCCCCTTCATATCCGTTATTCCTCGGGCGTAAATATAATCTCCACGGATCTCGGGCGTAAAAGGTCCAGTAACCCATAAGTCGATTGGATCTACAGGTTGAACATCATAGTGCCCATAAATCAAGGCGGTTGGTGCTGATTCGCCAGCCCCCATCCACTCCCCATATACAACAGGGTGTCCGGGTGTTGAAAAAATCTGAACATTATTAATACCTAATAATCGTAGATGATTCGCCGTCCATTCAGCCGCTTGAAGAATTTCAGGCTTTGATTTTGCTTCCGTTGAAATTGATGAGATTGAGGAAAACGTTATCAACTCATCAAGGAAGCGAGTTGCATTATTATGGGCATATTGGATGGCTAAAGACCGATTATCGCTCATAGTATTTCCTTAAGTAGAGAGGGTAATGTTGTCATTGATATGGATAATCCCATCGGTTAAGATATCAGCACGAAGACCTCCACGATGAACCATGGCGGGTAATATCCGTAGATCAGTACGATTTGCCAGGTATTGACAGGGCTCACACAAACGCACTCCACGAAGTTTTACGTCACCGATATAGAAAAACTGACCAACAAGGTCATTTAAAGCTATACCACGTGTGAC
>Ga0208980_10000258_pt1 | contig 28390 bp, 18 predicted proteins | sample WetSurMetagenome_3_FD_187993 | JGI IMG/M metagenome (GOLD analysis project Ga0208980, IMG submission 187993) | Wetland microbial communities from Twitchell Island in the Sacramento Delta, sample from surface sediment Aug2011 Site A1 Bulk (version 2) | ecosystem: Environmental > Aquatic > Marine...
AGGAAATTTGTCGGTCAAATGGAATGCATCTTATTCGACAGCAAACAGGAATGAGCCGGACATAAAGACCATGACTTATGAAAGATTATCAGGCACGAGCGATCCGTTTACGGCAAGGATGGGTTCAATAGCGGACGCTGACGGCGGCGGGAGGCTTTTCCTCGACATGAAAGACATTATGAGAAACGGTTCACTTGATTTCTCGCTGCCTTTTTTAAAAGTAATGAAACAGCAATCCAAATTCAAATTCGGACTGTATGCATCCAGCACAACGAGGGATTTTAATGCAAGAAATTTCGCTCCAAAACTTAACGGGTTTTATGCTTACATTCCAACACTGCCAATCGAAGAAATATTCGATGAGAATAATATAGCAGTGAATAAAATATCTTACGAAGAATTAACACGCGAAGAAGACAATTACGATGCAAGCGACGAAAATTATTCAGGATACATCATGTTTGATGTTCCGGTTGACAAATTAAGAATAATTGCGGGTGTCAGGTATGAATACAACAGGCAGCAGGTAAATACTCTCGGACGTATAAACCAGCCGATTAAATCGGACCTTCTGAACAGGGATTTTCTGCCTTCCATTAACCTTGTATATTCCCTGACGGAAAGTATGAACATCAGAGGAGCATTATCCCAGACTGTATCCAGGCCTGAATTAAGGGAAATAGCGCCGTTCGGATACGTAGATTATATTACGGGCGTTAAAATTTCAGGAAATCCAAACATTCAGAGAAGCATAGTCCACAATTATGATTTAAGATATGAATTGTATCCGAATCCGGGTGAAATATTTTCCACAAGTTTATTTTACAAAAGTTATACTGCTCCGATTGAAGAAATTTATTCGCCCGGCCAGAACAATCCCGAGAAAACATTTGACAACGCCAGAAGCGGTGCTCATAATTACGGTATTGAGTTTGAATTCAGAAAAAGACTCGGTTTCATCAGCGAATACCTGGATGACTTCTCTATTAATACAAACCTGACTTTCCTCAATTCTTCGGTTGACCTTGAAAACCTTGCAACCGTATCGACCGAAAAAACAAGGAAGATGCAGGGACAGTCCCCGTATACCATTAACATCGGGTTGTTCTATGATAATTATGATATAGGAACAAGCGTTAACCTGCTGTACAACAAGTTCGGAAGAAGGATATCGGATGTAGGTTACAACGGATTTTCAGATATATACGAAGAAGGAAATGACATTCTGGATTTTGCAGTTTCAAAAAGCATATACCGGAATTTTGAAGTTAAATTTTCAGTAAAGGACATATTCAACCAGGAAAAAGAATATTACCAGGACTATTCAGGCACGGAGAAACTTGTCAGGATGTATGAGGGAGGCAGGAGAGTTGCCTTAACAATAGGTTATAAATTATAAATAAATTTTTAAATCAAATAAATTAAAAATGAAAATGAAAAAGACAATTGCAATGATAATGCTGATGGTACTGGTCATAACGGCCAACGTATTATCACAGACCATCGATTCAACCACTCTGAATGCATCGAACATTACGGGAACAGTATCTCTGACCAACAATAAAACATACATAATGAAAGGATTCAATTATGTAAGGGCAGGCGGAGTGCTCGTTATCCAGAAAGGTTCTTTAATTCTCGGAGATAAAGCGACTACAGGAACACTTGTCGTTGAAAGAGGCGGGAAAGTAATCGCTGATGGTACAGCCAGCCAGCCGATAGTATTCACGAGCCGTCAGCCGATTGGCATCAGGGGACCAGGAGACTGGGGCGGAATAGTGATTCTCGGACGTTCCGGAATCAACACGTCAACTGGTATTGACTCAGCGCAGATAGAAGGATTCCCCCCGGGAACAGGACCGTGGTACGGCGGCCAGCCTGTAGTTAACGATGACAGTTCCGGTGTTTTAAGATACGTCAGGCTTGAGTTTCCCGGTGTAAATCTGACAGGCCTTTCCGGCAATGAAATCAACGGATTAACAATGGGCGGAGTCGGAAGCAGGACAGTAATTGAACATATTATGGTATCCTACTGCGGAGATGATTCTTTCGAATGGTTCGGCGGAACAGTAAACGCTAAATATCTTGTATCTTACAGAAGCGTAGATGACGATTTTGACGCAGATAACGGCCACAGGGGAAAAGTGCAGTTCGGCCTTGCTATAAGGGATACGACAATCAGCGATGTCAGCGCTTCGCATATTTTTGAAATTGACAACAACAATAACAATCCCAGCAATTTCAACACCCCAAGGACAAGAACGTTATTTTCCAACATTACGGGCATCGGTCCAAGAATAAATAACTCTGATGTTCTCAGCCCAAATTTCAAACGGGGCGCGCACTTAAGACGCAACATGCTTGCAAGCATATACAATTCGATAATTACGGGTTATCCGACGGGCATATTATTTGACGGAAAAGGCGTTCAGCTTGCGGCGCAGGGAGATACAATTCAGTTAAGAAATAATATATTTGCAGGTTTCACGAAACTTGGCGATACTGCAGCATCAAGCGGTTCAGGTTTCAATAATCCAACGGGTTGGTTAAACACAGGTTCATTCTCAAACAGGGTATTAACAAACAGCACAGACGTACAATTAACAAACATGCACGGACATTATTCTGTCGGAGCACCCGCAAATAATATTAATTACTGGATGCCCGTTACGGGTTCACCCGCATTAACAGGGGCAAGCTTTTCAAATCCGAATCTTACAGGATTTGAAGTAACAACGTTCGTCGGCGCATTCGGTACGGATAACTGGACAGCCGGCTGGGCAAATTTTAATCCTAAAAATTACACACCAGCGCCAATCGGTATTAAACAGGTATCGACCGAAATTCCGTCAGTATTCAAACTGAACCAGAATTATCCGAATCCTTTCAATCCATCGACAAAAATCAGTTTTTCTGTTCCCCAGTCGGGATTTGTCAGCCTGAAAGTATATGACCTTACAGGCAGGGAAGTTGCAAACCTTGTTAATAACAAACTTGAAGCGGGAACATACGAATATGATTTCGACGGGTCAAAACTCACGTCAGGAATTTATTTTTACAGGATAAATGCAGGAAGTTATTCAGAAACATTGAAAATGATGTTAATAAAATAGTTGCATAAAATAAGGGCGGTAAGATTTAATGCCCTTTATAAATGAGGCTCTAACCCATATTCATATTCTCATAGCCGAAAGTCCGGTTCTTTAAGCACCGGACTTTTTCAATTTACAGTAAATTCACCAAACTGAAATCATTCCGGATTTAACTTTTTCTTAACATTGCGGTAACAATTAATTATTTACGGGTTTTCATTTTTGAAATAATTAATTCAAATAAAATTATGGATAAATCAAAATTATATAAAAAAATCTGCGGAATGTTTACTGCAAGAACGGTATTATTATCCGCTTTATTAGCATTAACCGCCGTGTTTTCGTCAATAGCTTTTTCTGAAACTGCCGGGGAAGTTCAAAAGGCGGGAATACTTGCATTTTTTGTGCCGTTAATTTTCTTCGAGGCATTTCTTCTTGTGTCAATTATAACCGCAAAGGTACGGAATACGAAAATACTCAGAGATATAATAAATAGCAGCAGGTTTGACGATATACGGATAAAAAAAGCAATGCCTGATTCAGTAAAAATGCCGGGTTCAAATTCCGGAATAAGTGATTTTATACTTCAAATAAGAAGAGGGAATATATTATTGTTTGATATGATTTTCCGAAGAAACGAAAAAGAAATTATTTTGATAACGCTGGATCCGATTATGAGGAAAGCAGGATTAAAGATAATAAATTCACATGGTCTGGATGATGACGGAAGCACAAACAAATATTCTCATGATTTATCTTACTTTGTATTTGAAACATGATTAGTATATAAAAATCAATTAATTAATCGAATCATAAAAAAGGAGCCTTTGAAATTACTTTCGTAATTTAAAGACTCCATGTTTGTTGCGGAGGATTTTTGTTTACTTCTCCACCAAATATAAAACGAATTACTTAATCAATATCATCCTTTTAATGTCGGTGAAACTGCCTGCGTTTATTTTATAGAAATAGATACCGCTGGCAAGTCCTGAACCATTAAAGCTGATCTGATAACTTCCCGCTTTATATATTTCGTTAACAAGGACAGTAACTTCTTTTCCCAAGACGTCATAGATTTTCAGGTTTACCTGAACATCTTTCGGAAGGTCAAATTTAATAGTAGTAACGGGATTGAAAGGATTCGGATAATTGTTAAAGAGTTTGAATTCTTTCGGTATTTCCCCGTTATTGTTTCCGACTGATACCGGACTTGGCGTACAGCTTGCAACCAGGCTGTATGGACTATTTTTCGGGCTGCAGTAAGAATCCGCAGCTCTGACCCAGAAGTAATAAAGAGTTCCGTTTGTAAGTCCTGTTGCGTTGAAAATAGTATCAGGCTGCAAAACTGTTCCTATAAGCGTCGAACCTGCGGGATTGTTTGTTGTATTCCTGAAGCAGTCATAATGATGAATATCAAATTCCGTATTCTTATTCCATTTCAGCAGTGCTGTTGTATTTCCCGGAGTTGCAGTCAGGTTAAGCGGAGCAGCCGGTGTAAGGGTATCTGCCGGAACAAGCACCCTGAAAGTCGGTGCAGGCGTGACATTCTGCTTTGTATAATACAGAAAATCCGGCGTTCCGTAATGTATGGCTGTTAATACTGATGTCGGGAATGTATTCTGAGTGCAGCTGTTAGCATAACGCATGTCATAATATGTCAGATGCTGACCTATTTGCGAACTGGCGCCGTAATAATACATGTCGCCTGAACCATTGAACAGCGTCATAATATACTGTTGTCCCTGAGGAATCCAGATAGGATTCGGCAGGGCATTATAATTATAGACTCCTACAGCGCCCGCATCAACCTGAATTTGCGCTACAATTGCCTGAGTTGTGAAATTAAACAGAGTCAGGTACCGTTGTGTAGCATTCGGTGTACGTTTCCCGAAATATCCGATAAGTACGTCTTCATTTGCAGAGAACCTGAAACCTCTCTGGCAGAGGCTTACAGTATTGGTTGATGCAACAACCACGCTGTCTGTAGAGGAATGCGGACCGTCGAAAACGCTCAGAGTTGATGCATTTGTTGCTGCAGTATTTCCGTAATAAAGAAATATCTGCGTGGAATCATTAGCCCCGATTGAGGGGACATTTATCCAGATTTTAGTGCTATCGGTATTGAGATAGCCTTCGACCCAGTGCGGCAGTACTGTTGTTCCGCCGCATACAGCATAGAAACGTATATCATAGCCGTTAGCAAGCATCCTGCCGAGTGAAATCGGCACCTGTGTATTGAATTTTATCATTACCTGGACATTGGTCAATGCAGTTCCTGTATTGTTTTTGACCCAGACGGGATTTTCATACAAGTACTGACCTAAGCAGATACTTGAAACAAACATTAAAGCAATAAAGATAGAAAAAAAACGTTTCATTTCTACTCCTGTTTAGTTTATAATATTAATAATAGAAAAATTCCTATTATATCATTCGAATTCAGACATGTGGAATCTGTTGAAACTAAACTGAAATCATCGAGAGAAATTTTACCTGGTCAGTGGTGGTTACAAACACATGTTTGTATTTACATAGTCCTTATATACCTTAAAGCAATAAAGGTATATATATTATAATCAAGTTGTGTAAAGAGTACACTGTTTTATTACATGCAGTATAATAAAAATAAATAATAATTAATGCAAGTAAAATTATTTTACTGCCGGTAGCCGGAAAACGATTATTTTTAATACGGAGATAGGTAAATTAACGTGATTTATAACATTAATGTCCAAAATTAATTGTGAGATTAAATATGGTTTTTTTAAACAGATTTTACTGATTTAAATATTTATTTACTGAAACCCCTTTTTGATTTTGTTCTTATAAACTCAAAAAGATAAAAGACAGGGTTTAATCCTTAGCTGCTAATATTCCGCTCCTACTGAGCTTCAAAGCAGTTTAGCATGAATCCTAAAGGCGGATAATAATTAATATTGTAAATGGTCCGGACATATACGGATTAAAATTCATAAATAAGAATCAAAGTGGCTTGAAAAATTGAGTAATCCTTAATAATTTGCACAGTTCTAATTATTCCCCTTTAGTGTAACGGTTAGCACATGACTCTCTGAAAGTCACGGTCGTGGTTCGAATCCATGAAGGGGAACGAGAAAAGCAGTCAGGCAGAAACCTGACTGCTTTTGTTTTATATTCCGAGTTTTTGTCTTATCTGAGGAGGCACGCCGTTTTTAGGCAGTACAAGAGTAATAGTATTTATTGCAAAATATGCTTCGGAAACATTGATGAATCCTTTCAGCGGACCAATCGGTCCCCAGGAGTTTTTCACATAGAAATATTTCTTGCCTGCGGGAGTTTTCTTCAGCCCGACAAGATGCATGAGATGGTCGTCCTGTGTAGTGAGGTTTTCGAATAATTCCTGCCTGTACTGCGCAGTGTACGGAATTTCTTCCTCGTCAGGCCTTATTCCGTCTTTCAGGTTTTCTCTTCCCTTTGGAATGTATGCGAATCCTTTTTCCTGTGCGAAGAAGGGATTTGATACGTCCGCATCCCAGCCGACGGTAAATCCGTTCATGACTGCGTATTCGGCTGTTTCAATTAATTCTTCTACCGTCAGGTTGTAGAACAAACCTCCCGAATAATTATCAGGTACTTCTACGTTGAACGGTTTGTAGTAAGGATGATGCGTGAATGACGTAAGGCCAACATAAGAAGTGGGGTCGAATTTTACTATATCCTTTGCATATTCAAGCGGGGTGTAATCTTTTCCTTCAAAATTTATTTTCGCGGGAAGTTTCCCAAATTTATCGTCGAGCAGTTTATTGAAATTGACGGTCCAGTCCGGTTTTACCGGTACTGTCGTCAGAACACTGTCAAGGAAAGTTTTCAGTTTAGCATCGAATCCGGCATGGTTAATCATTCCGCTTTCGGAATTCGGATAGTCCTTTTGAGGGACGATTCCGTATTTTTCTATTGCCGGAATAATATCGTGTGTGAAAGCGCCTTCGGAAAAGCGTGTGAAACCCTGACGGAGAATATAGTTCTTTGCTTTTTCGAAATATATGTTCCGGACAACGAACATTTCGGACAGGTCGGGCGACTGTACGCCGTTGTTCATCATTTCAGTTTCAATAAGCGACATGATGGAAAAGCACCAGCATGTACCGCTCATCCCCTGGTTTTTTACTTCTGTAGCATCGAGGAGTTTTATTGTTTCGAGTTCCTGCGAATACGAGATGTTGAATGCAAGCAATACGAACAAAAAGATAAAAAGTGTTTTTTTCATAAAGAATATTTAGTATATGTATTTATATTGATTAATAAAAAACCGTTAAAACGGTTCCGGTCTTAATTGTGTACTTTTACCCACAACTAAAGTTGTGGGCAGAACTGAAAAACTCTTAATAAGTAAATCAGCAAAAATGAAAATTAGTCTTTTTGGCGTATAATTTAAAGTCTGTAGCAGGTTTTCATTCCGTTAAAGGTATACACAGCATGGACACACTTCCCGGTAAACTCATTTTGATGTTCCTGCTTTGGAATGTCTATTATAAAGCATTCCACCTCCAACCGGCTTTGCCGGTTACCCCCTCCAAAGGGAGATAGTTTAGCGCTTTTTTAATATCTAATCAACGAATTAACAAATTCCGAACTAGAAGAACGCTGTGACCTGGGCGCGTCCTGTGTTAATAACTTTTTTGCCGCCTTCTGACCTGCCGTCATAATTGAGTGATGCCTGTATGTTTTTGCTTATGCTGTAATCGAATGTGGCGCGCCAGTAGTAACTCTTTCCGGCGGGTCTGCCCGCAGTGAGTTCATACGGAAAATTTGATTCGTCACGGTTTAATATGACTTCAAATCTTTCGGTTTCCAGCCTGATTCTTCCGGCACTGGAGAGTGAATAAATGAATCTGAGTATCTGCTGGTTTGTTTCAGCGTTCAGCGGTTGTTCGGGATATGTATCATCGGAGCTTGAAAAATTCAGCTGGAATCCGCTTTCGATTTTTTCAACCGGTCTGTATGCTACATCCGAAGTAAAAATATCCCCGGTTATATTCCTGTTTCTGATTGAGTTTACGGGCGCAATATTCCTGTCGTTTCTGCCGATATATTCAACCTGAAAGGTCAAATCCCGTACAAGCCCAAGCCGCAGCCTTATTGACCGTTGTATGTTCAGAGCTCTCTCATTCCCGCTGCTGTACTGGTTATAACCTTCAAGCTGCTGGAACCTCAGCCGCAGAGAATAATCTGGATTATTTTCGAACAGATTCACATCCTGCTGAATAAGCTGAGTGCCTGCGAGCGTATTCGAATCATTGAGGAATGTATTCAGATGCATGTAATAAATATTATCGGTATTCGGGTCCTTGCTTTGTTCATCAATTCTGATATATGTTTCCGCGGACAGATTGTTATATAATTCATTTAAAATGTTCTGCCCCGCTGCAAAATAATACCGTGAAGGTTTCAGGTTAATCCTGAAAGATGTTTTTAAATCAACCGTCGGGTAATACTGGTCAGTCGGCAAATTTAACTTTATATAATTTCCGTCGAAATTTGTAAGCTGAAATTCATTTTCATCCTGAAGTCCGTTATTATTAAGGTCACCGAGATATATGTAATTTCCCTGTCCGACCGGAACGAGAACGAATACTTTCTGCGTAATTGCGGTTCTTTCACTGCTTACAGAATACAGCACATCCGCAGTGACAGCACTGCTAAGGGGCGACAGGCGAAGGCGTGAATTTATAAGGACAGTTTTATTATCCTGGTTTTCGAGGTTCAGGCCTGATTGTGTGTAATTTCTGTTCCTTATAGAAAAATCAAAATCCGCAAAGACCCACTTTATGCCCGAGTACTGCAAGCCGTATCTCTGAATCAGGGATTTTGATATATTAGTGAGTTCACCGTTTACAGGCAGGTCGTCATTCCTGTAATTGAATTCCGAAAACAGTGTAACGCTTGCAAGATTTGTAAGCGAGATTCTTGGAATGAATTCAAGGAATGAAAAACTGTCATAAGAAAGGCTGTCAAAACCGGTTACGTTTACGGATGACTTCCTGTTTTCATTATTCAGCGAAGATGAAACCTCTAAATATGTACTGTTCTTTTCATCACCTATATACTGTCTGTAGCCCGCGAACGCATACTGCTTAAACCAGCTTCCTTTCTGCCTATAGGTATTATTGTCACTCGATATGTTTTCTGCGGAATATCTTAATATCGGCAGATGCCTGTTGAAATCAGGAATCGTGGAAGGATTGAAATCGAAGGTACCGGAAAATCTCAGTGAATTGAAAAAATCACCTCTGACCAGCTGTGAAAAATTTCCCTGTATACCTATGTATTTTCCGGGGTCCAGCTGAAGAGTTCCTGACCTGTAGTTTTCAGTTGCCGTTGCGGTATCGGAAAGGTCGAAGTTCCTGTAAAACTCAACAGAGTTTATCCTGTCGAGCGACGTGAATTTGCGGTCTATCATTCTTTCCTTATATAAAACGGAAGCATTTCTGAAATTAATGCCGAACGCCCTGAAGTTAATTTTCCTGAATCCGGCCTCACCGTTTATTGCTAATCCTTCTTTTTTAACGTATGCTTCGGAGAACTGGTTCGGATTAAAAAGCGAATATGCAGATTCGACCTTAAGGTACACATCACGGTTTTTATTGAACGAATAGTCGAGGGTCATTGTTCCGACCTGGTATGCAGTCGGAACGGGAAGGAAAATAACAGGCGCATAAGTGCCCTGGTTTATTCCCGCAAAATTATACTGGTATGAACTAACGCTAGTATAATCACCCTTACCCGTGCCTACGAAAGTAAACACAACGTTATATACTGCATTCGAATCACCGGGGGCAAACCTGTAAATCGTATATGAACTGCCGCCGATAAGGGTATCAATTTTGATATAATAACCAAGAGCACGATTCAGCGAATCCCTGCCTGCATACGATTCGCCTGAACGGACTGCTTTATAACGGTCTCCTCCCGCATTTTTCAGGATTACCTTATCTGAATCACTCAGCGTGACATCAATTGTCCTGTCCTTGTTATCGGTTTCATTAACGTACGAGACATCAAGTTTCAGTTTGTTATCAAGGAATTTATATCCGCCGTTTCCGACAAGGAGAGTCCGGCTGTACTGCCTGTCTGAATATTCAAAGTCAACTACAATTCTTGATGCATTCGTTATAAGCCTTTTGTTCATAAATGTAATAGTACCGAGACCATAGTCAATAATGTAATCCGCCTGTTCGCCGCGCGTCATGAGTATTCCGTCAATATATACTTTTTCGGTTCCTGACAGTACGATTATGTTTACTTCGTTATCGATACCTATGAGTCTGTAAGGGCCCTGAAGCCCGTCGCTTCCGTTAAATGCATTTGAGTTGAATTTTCCGCGCGACATAGCCCCCGAGACAAGGAAATTTCCTTTATCGAAATTGCCGAATCCTTTTGCGCCCTGTATTTTCCTGTTGAAGTTAAGGAATTCCGATGTTTTCATATTAACGTCAATGTCGCCGATAGTAGCGCCGAGTGTACTGCTCCTGATTTCAATAAAAACCTTATCAAGTTCCTGCAGTTTTTGCGTATTTCCTTCCGGCTGAATCGGAGTATTTTCATCTGTGAGTGCCGCAGTAACTTCTATGTCATTGGTGAGTTTACCGTTTAACTGCAGGTTAAATCCCGAGTTAAGGGATATATCCCTGTTAGTTCCCAGAGTAAAACCACGGAACAAGCTTCCCGACCTCTGGAGGTCAGTTCCCTCAAAAAGGTTTCCTATAATATCCTCTGTCTGTGTAGCAATTTTTATCGTATCGCCTGTAAGAGTATCCTTTTCAATCTTTATGTCAAATATCGAATATTCTTCCTTGATTGAGTAGGGAAACAGGTCATACCTGACCGTAAGGTCATAGATTCTGTTGGTATCAAGGGAATATTTTCTGAAGAGTTCGGGAGAAAATGTGATTGCGCCGTTCCTGTAGTTGAAAACGTAATCTGAGTACCTGACAAGATTCCTGTTATCAATAATCAGAAGTTCGCTGCCCTGAATGATGAATTTATCGCCTGTTGAAAGCAATGTATCGAGGAAGGTCAGTTTTAATTTGATCTCCTTGTAGTTCGGGTCCTGCTGTGCAGGAAGTACAGCAGGCAGTATTACAAGCACCAGCAGAACGGTAATTATTTTCAGCGCCTGTAATGCCCCGGCATTAATTATATTTTGAAATTTCCGAAGTTTCAGTTTCAGAAATATTTTCAGATTTTTTTAAAAGAATTACGTATGAACTTTTTCTGTAACTGTCATCCTCCGTTTCCGCATTTACGGGAATATTTTCTGTTAATATAATTGTTTTTCCTGGTTCGGTCGTGAATTTAGAATATGTAAAACTAAGCGTCCCGCTGATTTTTTTCTTAATCTTTCCAAGGTTCTGCGAATCGGGTGAATATACGTCAAAAGCCGAGAGTGAATTTATGCAGAACGACTGTTCTCCGGTATTATTAACAGTAACCGCATAGCATTTTTTCTTCAGCAATAAGAATGCCGGAACAGATGTTGCTGAAACGAGAACAATTATAATTCCGATTAATGCTAACAACCTCCATGCTCCGTACTTTATCCTGATTTCCAGCGGAATGTAAGTCAGTATTTTCTTATCTTTCAGCACGGGTTTGAAGATTTCCGGTATTGTCTGAAGAGCAAACAGTTCCTTAAAACTGTTTAAATATTTCTCATCCGGAACGATGTCAACGTTAGTCACTTCAAGAACAAGATTGCCGCTGACGGAAAAATCGTCCTTGAAAATTGTGTTGAACGAAAATTTCGGCGATATTTCGGGCATGTCGAACAGCACGGTAAATCCTTTTACTTCTCCTTCAGGCGATACGTTGCTTACGGTTGAAGGCGTTATTGTCTGCGTACCAAGAGTCTTTACCGAATAATCCGACGACTTGAAATTTTCCATGTGTACGTCGAGCTTGGCGCTCTTTATTACATATGGGTAAAGGTTTGATTTAAGCGCAAGGTCGCTGAAAGTTTCCTTTATTTTCTCTCCCTCTTCAAAATCAAAACCCCTCAGCGCTTTTCCGTCAAAGAAAAGTTTACCCGGTGTAATTTTGCTCTGCGTTACTTTCGGCTGGAGAACAATAGTCCCTATATCGAGAGGTTTAAGCGTGATAGCCTTCTGCTTAATACCAATGCCTCTTAATATACTGTCAAAATACTCGAGTGATTTCTGGTTTGTTTCTTTCTTAGAGTAAACGATACCGTAAACCACGTATCCTTTCGAGATATATCCTGCTTCAGTTACAATTTCGGGTATAGGGTAGAGGAGTATCTTTTTGAATTTATCGTCATTTCTCAGCCGTTTATAAAACTCCAGTGTGTTGAAATACGATGAATCGCCGCTTCCGCTGTTGTCGTTTATGTTATCCGTTATAAGCCAGATTACAGCCGCATCGCCGCGGACAGATTCAACAGCCTTGTCGAGCGCTTCTATTAAGTCCGTTGTACCGAACCCCCCGTCATTTCCGCGCATCAGGGATAATTTCGGTATAATCTGATCGGTTATTAAATCCCTGCCGTTACCTTCGAACAAAGATTTTGGCGAAGTAATACCGCGTTTTGGATCTGATTTTGTGAAAAGGTTTATATGGACGAAATCGCCCGGTTTAACAGAATTCTTTATCATTGCTTTGCAGAACATTTTGAACGCGCTGTTTGCTTCGCGATAGTATCCCGACATGCTGCCGGAATTGTCAAACATGAATATAAATTCGTTATTGTCCTGCGCAAATGTACGTAGAGGGAATGCGATTAATATTATCAGCAGTAACTTTTTCATATTGCCAATAATATAAACTTTCTACTTCTTTTGAAATGTTATTTTACCGTTCTTTACTGACAGTCTTCCGGAGGAAGCCCTGAAAAGCCGGTCATTGATTGCACGTCCTATTCCCTCGTTTTCTACAAATGTAGTTATGATGTAATCGACTCCTGATTCGTCGGCTTTGCGGAGTTCAGTAAATAAATTAATAGCCGCGTCTTTTAAAGACTGTTTTGCAAAATCAATTACAATAAATTTTTCCTTTTTCTGTTTAAAAGCCTCTTCGGCTTCCGCTGTATTTTCAGTAATGTACAGCCCTGTTACCGGAGAATAATGATATTTCAGCAGCCCGGGAGAACTGTGAAGGTCTTCAGGCACTTTTTCGGTTTTAATTTTCTTTCCGAGAAGCGCTTCTATATCTTCCTTAGTAACGAAACCTGGCCTTAAAACTGTTACAGATTTCTTTTCGAAACTCAGCACGGTAGATTCTATACCAACCTCGCATTTACCTCCGTCGAGAATGTAATTGATTGAACCTTCAAGTTCCTTCCGAACTTCTTCGGCTGTAGTCGGCGAAATACGTCCGAACATATTCGCAGACGGGGCGGCAATAGGTTTCCCGCTTTCCTCGAGAACTTCCCTGAACATCGGGTGATTCGGTATCCTGAGTGCTATTGTTTCAATGCCTGAACTCACAATATCGGGAATAATATTATTCTTCTTCAGAACGTAAGTGACCGGTCCAGGGGAGAACTTCTCCGCGATTTTATACACGTCATCAGGTATATTTTCAGCATATAACTTAAAATCATCTATGCTGAAAACATGCACTATCAAAGGATTGAATTCGGGACGTTTTTTTGTTTCGTAAATTTTCAGGACCGCCTGGGCATTCATTGCATCTGCGCCGAGTCCGTAAACCGTTTCAGTCGGAAGAGCCACAATATTTCCGTGTATGATTTCCTGCGCGGCAAGGTCCACACTGTCAATAATTCTAGTATTCAATTTAAGTATAATTTAAAATTCTTATCATTTCGTATAAAGCTATTCCGCATGCAACCGATACGTTAAGCGATTGTTTCATTCCGAGCATCGGAAGTTCGACCGAAAAATCAGACTCGCTAATAAGTTCTTTCGAAACACCCGAAATTTCGTTTCCGAGAATAAGGCAGACGGGAAAATCCTTTTTTTCCATCGTCCATATCATTTTACTCGTGTCAGTAAGTTCAAGCGAGCAGATTTTTATTCCTTTTTCTTTAAGTTCCCTTACTATTTCAAGCGGGTCTTTCCTGTATTCCCACGGAACGCTCAGGGTTGCCCCGAGAGCGACTTTCTCGATTTCCTTTCTCGGAGGATGAGGAGTGTATCCTGTCAGGTATATCTTCTCAATAAATGCCCCGTCCGAAGCGCGGAAAATTGCGCCGACATTAAAAATACTCCTTATACTGTCGCATATCACATAAACCGGATTCCGCTGAAACTCATTAATATTGTTTAAATTCTTACGGTTCGCTTTGATTTCATCGTGTGTCAGTTTTCTCATTGTAAAAACGGATATAACGAATTATGTAATTGTATGAGTAATTATTAATACTTACGGATTTTGCTATTGATAAGCAAATTTAAGGAATAAGAACTCGGATTTCCACAGAATTCAACGGATTTGCATAATTTTTATTTTTTGGATAACAGCTCTTATTTCCCCGTTAATTAAACGAATCTGACTAATTACACTAATTTAGTAAATCTTATCTACTGTTTTTATCCGAAATAACGATTATAAAGTCTGGAAATTTAGTTTTTTTGTTATCTGATTAAAACTAATTTTTTTGATTGCGATAAATTTCCCGCTGTCATAACATAATAATATATCCCACTCGGAAGATTTCCTGCGTCAAATATTACTTCATATGTGCCGGGCGATAGCGGTTCGTTCACCAAAGTTTTAATATGGCGGCCGAGAACATCGAAAACACTGAGAGAGATTACTGAATTCCGGATTCCTGCATCCATTTTAATTACGGAAAACCTGATTTTAGTTACCGGATTGAAAGGATTAGGGTAATTCTGAAACAGACGATATTCTTCCGGTATACTTTCGTAAAGTTTTTTGATTCCTATTGAAACAGAAAATTTTCCTCCGTATGCACCCATGTCGCTTCTTGATAAACCAAGGCCCCAGCTGCAATTAAGTATGCTGTCCTGAACGGCGGGGTCGCCCGCATCAATGCATTTTGAGTACCTGGGACTGCCGCAATGCACAGAATCCTGCAGACGATAGTTACCTGCAGACGTATCGACAAAGAACGGGTAAGCGTCTATACATCCCGTGCCGAACCATGTGTTGCCCGCACCGCCCTGAATATCGGAATATCTTGCGGTAACACTCTGCTGGCCTGAAAATGTTAACGCAGGCAACGAACTTTTATAAAGTATGTTATTATAGAAATTTGATGAAGACGAAGCGTTATCGAAATAAAGGTTGACATCACCTCCTTCCGGTGATGTGTTCAGGAAAAAAGTGTTATTGTATATGTTCAATCCTCCTGTATTAGTCGAAATATTCAGACCTCCTCCCGCACCCGCGGTTCTGTTCTTATTAAAAATATTGTGGTCAATTCTTGCCGTACCCGATTCAAGAAAAATATGCGCGCCGCCTCCTGCCTCACCCGAACTGTTATTGGTAAACCTGTTTCTGCAGACATTTAGCGTACCGCCGCTGTGTTCAATCCACAGGCCGCCGCCCTGCCAGACAGAACTATTGCCTGTATGAACATTGTCAAATAAAATTATTGTTCCCGATGCAATTTGTATGTATGTTCCGCCCCCGTTACCTGCAACAGACGACTGGTTTCCCGAAAGAGTATTGTTCCTGTACCTGACTGTCGTATTGCCCGATGGCGTTCTTATCCAGCAACCTCCTCCCGCTTCCCTAGCATTGTTGTTAGTGAAAGTATTGTATTCTGCAATAACAGTGGAATTTGCTCCGAGCGGATAAAGCATTGCTCCCGCTGCGTCCCTGTGGGCGGTGTTTGACTGAAATGTACTGCCTGTCAGCGAAATAACAGTTCCTGTCCCGTCAGTCTGTATGAACAATCCTCCGGCTGTCCCGTAAGGATATCCTGATGTATTGGGTGAAGAATTATTGCTGAACGAGCAATTTGTTACAGTAATATTGCCGGTATTGGAAAATAAATTTGCGCCGCCGGCTACATATCCGGCAGTATTGTTGTTAATAATGCAGTTTTTAAGGCTTATACCGGCGCCTTGAGTTGCGATGTTAATTCCGCCTCCGTAGTCTGCCAGTCCATTCCGTATGGTAAGTCCTTCAATAAATATATCTCCGCCGGCAGACATTGTAGTTAAGAGCAAAATCCGTCTTGCTCCGCCTCCGTCGAGGACGGGTGAGCCAGCACCTCTTATCAGAAGAAAATAATTTTCTGTAGAAGAGTATGTCAGTGCGGGATTGACATTGTAAGTTCCTGCCAGCACATTTATGGTATCATTTTGCCCGTTAGAGGCTGCGGTATTGAGCGCTGACTGAAACTGTGAAATATTACTAACGGTGAAGTTTCCTGCAATAGATGTTGAGAATAATATTAACAGCAATGCGTTGGTTAAAGCATACTTCACTACTGTCCGGAATAAAATCCGGGCCGCTTTTTGGAAAATATCCGGTTCCATATTATTTTATTAATATCATTTTCCTTGTTTGTGAAAAACTACCGGATTGGAGACTGAAGTAATATACTCCGCTGGTGAGCGCAGAGGCATCCCATGTTATTTCATATATTCCCGGTCTAAGATTACCTTTAACAAGTGTGCCAGATTCCATTCCGGCTGAATTATAAATTTTTAGAATAGTAGAATTTTCATTTCCGCCGGCAGGAATTTCAAACCTGATTTTAGTTACTGGATTGAAAGGGTTCGGGTAATTCTGCCAAAGTTTATAATCTGCTGGAATATCCGTGCTGACCGGATTAACGGAAATTGATACAGAATCGGTGTTTTTGTAAATGCAGACAGAATTGGAATTGTTGTCAATTACTGCTATATCTATGTCATTATCGTTATCGAAATCAGAACTTAAAATATTTGTAGAAATTCCGAATAAATTATTGTATGAATACGATGCATAAAGCGGCAGGCTGCCCGTGTTGAGTTTAACATCTATCATCGAAGAATTCTGCAGAGCCGTGGCTATGTCAATTTTCCCGTCTTTATTAAAATCATTAAGAGTAATTCCATACGGATAATTTCCAAGAGCCGGATAAATATAATTAGTAAAGCTGCCGCTACCGCTGTTTATCAGGATTGATAATGAATTCATGTATTTATTTGTAACTACGATATCAACAAACCCGTCTCCGGTAAGGTCATTGCCAGCAATCCCGTACGGCCTGTCGAGTGTACCTGTGCTGAAGTTATAAGATAGATTTCCGGTACCGTCATTCAAATAGAATTCCACTCTTGGGTTTGAGTAATCTATACCCACTCCGACATCATTGTCGCCATCATTATCAATGTCGCCAATATATATACATAAAGGTCTTATTCCTGTCGTATATACATTCTTCAGGCTGAATGTGCCGTTTCCATTGCTTTTATATACCCTTATTTCCGGATTATATAAATCCCAGCTTGCTGTGATTATATCAGGATATTTGTCGCCGTCTAAGAATCCCAGTGCAATCACAGTCGGATGAACTCCTGAAATGAAATAAGGGAGTACGGTAAATAACCCGCTACCATTATTGAGATAAACAGAGACTCCGTTCAATGTTTCGAGTGTGGTAATAATGTCAATATCACCATCGCAATCTATATCTCCGCTAACTATACCTGCCTGATTTGTATTACCGGGAATTAACTGAGTAATAAAATTCATTCCTCCGTAATTCTTCATAACAGAAATGCTTCCTGAATTATAGTTAGTCACAGCGATATCAGGTTTAGAATCATTATTAAAATCAGCACATGTGCCGTAATAAGGATTTGAACCGGTTGGAACTTGTGAATTTAACTGAGTAAACATCCCGGAACCTCTTATAGCCTGTGTTGTAAACATTACAGCATATAGTTTCCCCATTGAATTGTTTACGGAATCCCTGAGATCTTTTGTGAGAATTACAGATATGTTTTCTCCGGGCATGAAACTTTTTGTATGCGAAATTATAAGTTTCTTCTGAGACAGTGTATATGAAAACGTGCAAGGAATATATCCCTGAATATTCCCATAGAGTTTGATGTTGTCAGTATTTATAGAAAGCTGTGATATCTGCCTGTTAAAAATGATTTGAATGCCTGAATTTTTATTTACGTTTAACTGGTATTTGGCAGGGATAGTTGAAGAAATCCAACTTTGAGACAGGATGCTCCCAGCGGATAAAAAAACGAGCAATAATGCTATCAGTGATTTCATATTTCCTCCATTTTAAAAATCCTGATAAATCGTGTTTATTTTTTAGTAATGTAATTACTGAGAAAAGAAATTACAATATAATATCTTTAGTCTTTGTATAAACTGTTTAATAAAACTATCCGCGAATTTACGCATATTTCGCTGATTTTAAAGAGAACTTAGCGTGCAGATTAACATAATTTACCGTTTAATATATCTATTATAATTTCTTGAAAACAATTGACGTTTTTGTAATAGGTATGTAATTGTCGCGGAACCAGTCCATAAATCCCGAGTAATATAATTTATTATTAGCGAGCCACCGTTTATGTTCGTTTTCACTGCCAAATTATTAAAATTATATTATTAAAGAAAGAAAAATAAAATGTTATAAAATTACAGATATCCGTATAGTGAATTAATCATTGCAAATGCGCGAATGCGATTTTACGGAACATCAAATTTCAAATTATCGGATTAACGAAGTTACGAATAACCCGTTACTTCTGCGCTACTACCACAATACCGGTACCTTCTTTGTTATCCGCTTTGGTGTCGAGCCACATCAAAATAAGGATAAACCAGAGAGTGAACAGATAGTAGAAAGGTAATATTAGTATTAATATCTTTGACACACCCGCAATCAGAATGGGATACTTGATTCCGAAACGCCAGGAAACAGTTCCGAATTTACCGTAAGTGTACGTGAAATGGGTGACTTTCAGCCCTGCTCTTTCGAGTTTTGAAGTTATGTCTTCCTTTGAATATCCGTTTCTCGCATGCTCTTCGATGAAACTCTCATCGTGCTCGTCGTGCGCATCACTGCCGCCGAGATTTGAAGGTGTGTTGATTAATAAACGTCCGCCGGTTTTTAAAGATGAAGCGAAATTCTTAAGGACAAGTTCGTCTTCCACGATATGCTCCATAACATCAACGTTGAGTATGAAATCGAATTTCTCTTTATAACCGATTTTTGTCAGGTCTGCTATTTCGAATTTTGCATTTCTGAATTTAGTGTTTTCAAAGAAATAGTTGCAGTCGTCAACCTGTTCGTCCTTAACGTCGACTCCGAGTATTCTGCAGTTCGTGAAGTATTTTGCCATGAAGTATGAATACTGCCCGAATCCCATTCCTGCATCGAATATCTCAAGCACGTCATCTTTCTTGTACAATGTTCTTATCGTGTTTCTCACATGCCATGAACGGAGAAACATCAAATCAAGTAGCTTATAAAAAATTATCCTCAGGAAAACATTCCTTGAAACAATTCCGCCGAATACTTTTTTAACCGGGTCGTATTTCATCTGTCTAATATTGTTTTTACTGTATTATAAATCATTTCACCCGTAACAAGTTCCATGCAGTTCGGTTTGAAGTCACAGGTATTCTTGTAGCATACAAGGCAGTCCATTTCCGGAACTACTTTCGTGACAATTCCGTAATCCTCAATTTCCGCGCATGAAGTCGGCCCGAAAATGCAGACAACCTGTTTTTCAAGCGCCGCCGCGATGTGCAGGGCGAGCGTGTCACCTGTAATCAGAACGTCAACAAGATTAATGTAAGAAGCGAGTTCGCGAAGCGTATTTCCGCTTCCCGTATCGAAAATATTCTTTGCAGCTTTCATAAGTTCTTTGTTGAGTTCAGTCTCGTTCTTTCCGCCGAACAGCAGGAATGCGCAGTTATATTCTTTGCTTAACTGCTTTATTAGGCTGATGTATCCTTCTTTTCTCCATTTCTTGAACTGCCACCTGTTGCTTGCCCCGGCATTAATACCGATTATTTTATCAAATTTACTCAGGGAGCGGAATTCATAGAACTTCCTGCCCGTTTTGATTTCATCTTCAGAAAGGTTGAAAATGATTTTTCCTTTTTTGTAATCAAGCGAGCAGATTTCATGTATGATTTGCTGGTATGTCTTTGTGTTTTTTGCCTTAAACGAATCAAAAGCACCCATCTCGAACCATTCCTCAGCTTCTGTATTGAAAGGAAAGACTTTTCCTTTACCGTTGAGCCCGAACCCGATTCTGGATTCCGATTTAGCAATCGAAGCCAGCGACGAACTGACGTGTGAAGGGTCGAGATTTATAATCAAATCAAAATTAATTAACGACAAATCTGAAGTAAGATTAGGCGATTCTACTGTCTTTACTTCGTCAACAAGAGGATTCAACCTGAAAATATCTTTAGCATTTTCCTTAGTAAGCCAGACGATGAATGAATCGGGATATTTCTCCTTAAGTGCGTGGAGTATTGAAGTCGTGCGCAGAACGTCCCCGATAGCATCCAGTTTAATAATAAGTATCAGACTGCCGGCGGGTTTGTAATATGGACAGTCTGTGCAAATAACTTTTTCTTTCTTATGGAATTTGCAGGGACGGTCTCCCGGGAAATATTTGCAATCGCTTTTTAAAATCATTTGTTTGTGTTTAGAATTTCTTCAATCAATGAAGGAAATTTGCCGAATAAATTGTCCTTCAGTTTCTCTTCAATATTCTGTTTAAAATCTGTTTTTCCTTTTTCTGCAACGAATTTACCGACGGCTTCTGTAATTGCCTGCGGGCTTCCGGGTGCCACGATGTATCCCGTTTTTCCTTCGTTCACGTCTTCTGCAAGCCCTCCAACGTCAGTTACAATTACAGGCTTCAGGAATCCGTACGCAATGTTAAGCACTCCGCTCTGCGTTGCCGAGAGATAGGGAAGTACGATTACGTCCGCCGCAGAATAATATTTCCCAACTTCCTCGTTAGGCACGAACTGCTGAATTATCTTAACATGTTTGTCAAGATTAAGGTTTTTAATCTGTTCCATGTATCTGTCCGGTGAATCATAAAACTCTCCGACTATCAGCAGTTTTGTGTTTTTATAATTTTTCAAAATCTGAGGCATAGCATCAATCAGAACGTTCAGCCCTTTGTATTTCCTTACATATCCGAAGAAAAGAATAACCAGATCATTTTCGTTGTAACCGAGCTCCTTCCGTTGCTCATTTGCATCAATACCCGGATCAAGATTATAACAGTCATAAATGGGTAAAGCAGACCTGTATACTTTCTTTACCGTAAAATCTTTCAAAGTGTTTTCTACGACTTCGGATAATGCAACAAAGCAGTCGGCATTCTTGAGGCCGATTTTTGTAAGAAACCGGTCAATAAACCGGGCTTCGTGTGAAATAACATTCTCTGTTATAAATACAATCCTGTTTTTATATTTTTTCCGTATTAACTGCGAAATCACCCTGTGTGAAGGCCCGAAAAACGGATTCCACCAATCGAAAATCACGAGGTCTGCATTAAGGTTTTTTACAAACTTCGCCGTTTTGAACCACGAAAACGGGTTAACTGAATTTATAAGGCGCGTACTTTTTACTTCTTTCAAAATGTGTCCGCTGATGTCGTTCTGCGTTGTACCGGGGAAAAAAACAGACGGATACAAAAGTTTATAATTAACCACTTCCACGTCGTAATAATCTTTCAGCAAATCATACAGGAACGATACATAAAGCGAGTTTCCGCCCCTGTAAGGATATGCAGGTCCGACCAGCACTATTTTCCTTCTATCAGGCAAATTAAGTTAATAAAATCAAAAATTTATAAATAGAATTTGCAAATATAATTTTTTCGTAAACCAATTGTAATTCACTTTTTGTGTAGAAATTTGTTAATTCGTGAATTGGAGAATTGGTTAATTAGAAAACAGGGAAATACCTGCCTGCAGCAGGCAGGGGAAACAGTTGGAAATTAAGTGAAAAGAGTAAGACTCAAAAAAAGTTGATCGAGGAATAACAGTAAGAAGGGTGAATTATACGTCAATCTCTGAACCGGTTAGTATATCCGAATGCAGATAAAATTATATTCAAAAATTAACAAGAAAAATATGTTTTTATGGAATTTATTGCCCGGGATATTGTTACATATTACTTATGAAATACGCTCTGATTTTTTTTAAACTTAAAACATAAAAATGAAAAAACTACTATTTCTTTTAGTCGTAATTGCAGGACTTTCCTTCTTCGGTACGAAGAATTCATCCGCACAGGCATTAACATTTGACGTTATTAACAATACCGGAGTAACTCTGGTTGACGTTTATGTAACACCCTCAGAACAGAATAACTGGGGTAACGACATTCTTCCAAACAACCTGTTCGAGGCAGGTTCAACTATCAATGTCACTATTCCTGCAACATACGGCGAAACATGCATGTTCGATATGAAAATAACCGATGGTGAGGGCGGGCACATCACATTTACCGGTATTGATGCATGTAAATTAATTACTCTTCAAATAAACGGTGACGGGACATTCAGTTACGTTGCAATGAAATGACCTGAAGAATCCATCATTATAGCAGAAAAACCGGACACAGTCCGGTTTTTTGTTTTCAAACCGTAAATTCATCTTCAGACGCAGATTAACGCAGAAAATTTATGAACACATTTCTGATATTATAATATATTCTAAGAGTCAATCATAAGAATCATATTTTGTCAGCTTCAAAATATTTACACCTTTAATTCATCACTTCATCACATTGTCACATTGTTACATTGTTAATTTGTTACAGTTTTAAATTCCCAGTTCCGATTTGATTTCTTTCATGATTTCTTTCAAAGGCGGAACGTTTGCAAACCATTTTCTTCCGGTTATTTCATTTGTACAAGCCGCATAAACATTTGATATTGCAGTTTTCAGTTTTACAGGCAGCGGTTCGGGTTTGACTGCGCAGATTTCCTTCCAGTGCTGGCGGTCTTTCTGTTTTGCCTCGTCTATTGCCCTGCTCCACTCAGTATTCCTGTAATGAATTCTTGCTATTTCCTTGCTGACCGGAAGGCCTTCGTATGTGAATCTGCACTCATCGAGCGTTCCGAGAACATCAACAACCATTAACCTGCGGTCAAGGTCGTATCCGGCTTCAATCTTTCCGTCTTCATTCTTCAGTCCTATGCGGGCAAATTCATCCGTTATTAATTTATTTACTTTTGATGTAAGGTCTTTCAGGTCCTGAATTTCCTTTTCATTCATTCCCGATATTTCGCGCGCTTCATCCCATTTCATATACCTGTCGGTGATTTCCAGTTTTGTTGAAACGTCATAAATCGGCTTATCGAGTTTCTGATTCGGCTCAGGCATAGAATCAAGTCCGAGGTCGTGCGGAGTAATCTCTCCGTTTTTCAGTCTTTTAAAAACACTGCTGCCGGGAGGCAAATCATTTCTATAGATAACTTCAAGCGGAATAAGGAATCCGCCTTTTTCGTTTTTATACATCGAATAATCGTATGTATTTCCTGACAATGAAGGTTTCACAACACGAAGGAGCTTCATTTCCATTTCGTTTGACGGGTTTTTTACATCAGCGAGTTTTTTTGCCTTTCCGTCTTCTACCAGCCCGATGAAGTGGGTAGGTATTCCCATTGATTCGAGTTTCTCGAAGAAATAAGAACCGAGAACGGATATTGCCGCTCCTTTACCCGGAATAAGGTCGGGCATTTCGCCCCAGTCAAACACAGAATACCGGTCTGAATAAATAAATCTTCCTACGCCGTGGCTGTCATGCGACGCTTCCTTTATGACTTTTAAATCTTTAACGCTGCCCATTCTGCACCTCCGCATCGTCTTTATAAAGAGTTTCCCGGTTCTTATTCTGAAGTTCGAGAACTTTCTTTCTTATATTCTCATCGGTCAAACCGAAAATTTTTGCGACTGCGAGGGCAGCATTTTCCGCTTCAGTGACAACCATCGGCGCGACACCTGATGGCATTCTGAGGCTTGAATAGATGTCGTTACCCGCAAATTTGTCGCCGTAAGGCGGGCAGGCTATCACTGGACAGTGCGTCTGCGCGTCTGAAAATCCGCTAAGGGCATTACTTCTGCCCGCAACTGTAATAAATACAACATTTTCTTTCTCGTATTCCTTTATAAGATCGTGACATTTTAGCGGAACTTTATGCGCTGAAGCTATTCTAAGCACGCTGTTGATACCAAGTTCACCGAGTGATTTGGCTATTTTCTTCGACCAGTCAAGGTCTCCTTTTGAGCCCATTAAAATTACTGCTTTTCCCATATCTTAATATTTTTAATTTTATTTTATAATTAAATGAATTTAAAATTATAAGTAATTATTTCAAATTTAAAGTTATTTAAAACGGAACAGGAGTTTGTTTTTTATATTTGCAATATCCCGAAAACCAAATCCTCATACAGCATTCCCTTTTTGTTGAATGTATACCTATTATTACATATATTCATTTAACAAGCATATAATAAAATCAGTTGCAATTTGCGGAAGATACCGCTGTTCCGTTTACTATACTTATTTGAAAGCACATGATATAAAGATAGAAGAGATTTAAAACATATGATTTGTTTGTTATTGTTTGATAATATAAGCCGGAAATCCCGCAGATTTCCGGAATTTACAAAGGTTACCGGGGGTAAAACAAAATGAAACTGATAATAGTATCGAACAGGCTTCCCGTGACGGTACAGGATGACGACGGAAAAATAACTGTAAGTAAAAGCGGCGGCGGTCTTGTTACCGGAATAAGTGCATATCTCAAAGAAATGAATACCGCCATGCCTGAGAATGCCGGCCATCAATGGATTGGCTGGCCGGGCTCATCGATTATGGAAAAACGGAAACCTGCCGTTAAAGAAATACTTTTAAAAGAGAAACTGAATGCCGTCTTTATACAGGAAAAGATAATGGATAAATTTTATTACGGTTTCTGCAATAAAACAATCTGGCCGCTGTTCCATTGTTTTCCTGCATATACAAGCTTTGACCCGGAATTCTGGGATACGTATAAATTTGTCAATGAACAGTTCTGCGAAGAAGTGTGCAGACACATTCACAGAGATAATACGGTCTGGATTCACGATTATCATTTAATGCTCCTGCCGGGTTTAATCAGAAAGCGTATTAAAGACGCCAAAATAGGTTTTTTTCTTCACATACCTTTTCCGCATTTTGAAATTTTCAGGCTCCTGCCCCAGGACTGGAGAAAGGAAATTCTGGAGGGGCTTATCGGAGCGGATTTAATCGGATTTCACACGAATGATTATACAAAATATTTTCTGGGAAGTGTTCTGCGCCTGCTGGGTTATGATAATAATCAGGGGGAAATCCAGCTGGAAGACAGGATAATAAACATTGATACATTCCCCATGGGAATTGATTACGAGAAATACAGGAAACTTGCAGATTCAGAATCAGTGACAGAAGAATGCAATAAAATTCGGCGGGATTATCAGGGGCAGAAAATTATTCTGTCGATAGACAGGCTTGATTATACAAAAGGTATTCTGAACAGAATGCAGGGATACCATGAATTCCTGGAAAAAAATCCGGAATGGAGCGGAAAAATCACAATGATAGCGGTAACAGTTCCATCGAGGATTGGTGTTGATAAATACAACCAGATGAAGCGGAACATCGATGAAATTGTAGGAAAAATAAACGGCACTTTCGGCACTTTGATATGGACCCCGATTATATACCAGTACAGAAGTTTTCATGATGAGCATCTTTCGGCGCTTTACAAGGCCAGCGACATTGCCTTAATAACTCCTTTAAGGGACGGCATGAATTTAATAGCAAAAGAGTACATGGCCAGCAGGAGCGACAACAAAGGAGTTTTAATACTCAGCGAAATGGCGGGCGCTTCAAAAGAAATGATAGAGACAGTAATTATTAATCCGAATCACATAGAAGATATTGCATCCGCAATTAAAAAATCCCTGGAGATTGATGAAAACGAGCAAATAAGCAGAAACAGGATTATCAGAAAAAGGCTGAGAAAGAATAACGTTATGCACTGGGCGGACAGTTTCTTAATATCACTTATTGACATTAAAAACAAGCAGAAACTTTTCGAGAAAAAATATCTTGATATTAAAATAAGAAAAGTCCTGACGGACAGCTTTAAGCAGGCAAAGAAAAAAATAATTTTTCTTGACTATGACGGAACTCTCAAACACTTTTATGACGAGCCAAAGCACGCTGAACCAGACAAAGAACTGATTAATCTGCTGAACACGCTCGCAGGCCAAAGCGGGAATCACGTAGTTCTGGTGAGCGGAAGGGATTACAAAACAATGGACGAATGGTTCTGGGAAGTTAATGCCAGCCTCGTCGCTGAGCACGGCATCTGGATAAAAAAGCGGGGTAAAAACTGGAAAATTGCAAAAAAGATAAACAATGAGTGGAAGGCAAGCATTTTACCTATGATGAACAATTATTCGGATTTAATCGCAGGTTCTTTTACGGAGGAAAAGGACTATTCGCTTGTATGGCATTACAGGAAAACTGACAAGATACACGGCGAAATCATTGCGAACGAACTGACCGAAAACCTTATTGACAGAACTGCGAACATGAATCTGCAGGTTCTGAGAGGGAGCAAGGTAATAGAAGTCAGGAATGCCGATATTAATAAGGGGACAGCAGTAATGGATTTCCAGCCGGATAAAAATTATGATTTTATTCTCTGCATAGGGGACGACTGGACGGACGAAGACATGTTCAAAACGCTTCCAAGAAATTCATACACGATAAAAGTCGGAATGGCAAAATCGTATTCCAGGTATAATTTAAACGACAGCGGCGAAGTCAGAACTTTGCTGAAGGAGCTGATAAATGAATAATAATCCTTTTAAGTTCTATTCGATATACACATTGCCCGTTTTGCTGGGGAAGAAGGCGCGGAATGTGTACGAACTGATGGACGGAATTAAAACTGTACCGCCCGAATCAATTTATTACCACACACATAAATTCCTGAAACAGCACCATTATCTGATACCGGAGCCTCCCAATGATTTTGCATACTGGACAAGAAATGTGCTTATGCAGCCGGAACTCGGGGAACAGCTTGCCAGCGTTAATATTGTTGAATATAATAATCTGGAGGCGCTGAGAAACAAATTCTCCGATATACTCGAAAACCATGACAGGACGGCATACGGAATAAACAGCAGCGACGGGATGGAGTTCAGGTTCATGTCATGCAAATCATTTTTATTCAGGACTAAGTATGAAGCAAAAAACCTTAAAGAATTTCTTGAAATAATCAGGAAAATCGACATCAGCACATTTTACATAAATGTTTTTTATTCCAGGTTAAAAGATGATATGAAGGGTAATAATTTTGCTGCCTGGTTCGAGATGACAGGACAGCATGAATTATCGGAAAAAATAAACAGTATTGACCCTTACACCCTCACACTCGAAGGGCTGAGGAAAAAAATAATAGAATTAATAACAAAATATGGTAAATATTAGGGATTACGCAAGAATTACGGGGGAAGAAGTAATAAACGGTCTGTTTCTCATTGCCAAAAAACTGAACGGCAGGATGATACAGCATATAAATTCCACGTCCGTCGGAGGCGGGGTTGCCGAAATACTGATGCGGATGCTGCCTCTGATGAAACAACTTGGAGTTAATACAAGATGGGACGTAATTAAAGGCGACGAAAGGTTTTTCAACATTACAAAAGCGATGCACAATGCACTGCACGGGGTTCCTGTTTCTTTTAAAAGGGAGGATTTTGATTATTTCGTTGAAGTAAACATGCACAATGCGGCGGAAATGAATTTTGACGGTGACATGGTATTTGTTCACGACCCGCAGCCGGTATGCCTTGTTGAAAGGAAAAAAGAAAGCGGGAAGAAATGGGCATGGAGATGCCATATTGATTTTACTAATCCTCAAAAAGACGTAATTGCTTTTCTTGAAAAATATATTGAGCAGTATGACAGTTCAGTATTTTCAGCACCCGCATTTGCCCGTCAGCTGAAAATTCCGCAGATTCTGATTTCGCCGTCAATTGACCCCCTCAGTGACAAAAACAAAGACCTTCCGGAAAAATTAATAACCGGTATTGTCGAAAAATACGGGATTGACCCCAAAAGAAATATCGTTTCGCAGATATCGAGGTTCGACTACCTGAAAGACCCGGTCGGCGTTGTTGAAGTGTATAAGAAAGTTAAGAAATACATTGACTGCCAGCTTGTGCTGGCGGGGGGCGGGGCAATCGTCGGGCACTGGGCATCGCCGCCGTTCGACCAGCGCGAACTGAAGGATCCCGCCATCAAGACGCTGATGAACTCC
>Ga0208980_10000259_pt1 | contig 28382 bp, 19 predicted proteins | sample WetSurMetagenome_3_FD_187993 | JGI IMG/M metagenome (GOLD analysis project Ga0208980, IMG submission 187993) | Wetland microbial communities from Twitchell Island in the Sacramento Delta, sample from surface sediment Aug2011 Site A1 Bulk (version 2) | ecosystem: Environmental > Aquatic > Marine...
GATAAGATCACGGATAACCATGAGACCACCGGCAGTAAGATCATCCTGCTGGTCACCTGTGCCGGCCGTACGAACCTGTGGGAGCCGTACTCAGAGCGACAAAAGGGTCAGTATGCCGTCACCCGCAGTATTTATAAAAACACCAGTGGAACCGCGCTGGTTTTTGAGGAAGTTAATCTCGACCTCGGGTTGACCTGCCGTTATGCCTGGCGGACCAGTGACCAATTCGGTTTCGTTAAAACGACCTGGTTGGTCAACACGGATGGATCAGCCTGCCAAGTGGAACTCCTGGATGGTCTGCAGAATATCCTGCCCGCCAATATCACCGAGCAAACCCAGAGTACCTTCAGCATCCTGCTGGATGCCTACAAGCGCAGCGAGGTGGACCCCAAAACCGGATTAGCCCTCTTTTACCTGAATTCCAGGTTAACGGACAAAGCCGAACCCAGTGAATCGCTTTCAGCCACCAGCGTGGCACAACTCGGTCTAACCCAGGCAGATTATCTGCTTTCATCGATCCAACTCGACCGCTTTCGCGCCGGGCAGTTCATCACCCCGGAAAATGACCTGCGCGGTCGACGCGGGGCGTATTTCGTCCATACAAAACTTGACCTGACTCCTCAAGAAGCTTGTTCTTGGCATCTAATGGCTGACATAAATCAAGACAGCGCTGCCATCGCCCGCCGCAACCAGTGGCTGTGTGGTAACCCGCAGACCCTGATCCAGGAGTTGGAAAACGATATCGCTGACAACCAATCAAACTTATGGAAAATGGTTGCCAGTGCCGATGGCCTGCAGCTTTCCAATGACCGCTTATGTTCCGACCATCACTTCGCAAACGTGATGTTCAATGTGATGCGCGGTGGTGTCTTTGCGAACCAGTATTGGATCGACCTCGCAGAATTTATCGAATTCGTATCCGGACGGGACCGCCTGATTCTTAAAAAGTATCATGACTTCTTCGCGGGATTGCCGACCAGGATCCATCTGACCGAGTTGCATGCCAGGGCAGAGGCAAACGGCTCGGCAGACCTTATCCGCCTTTGCCACGCCTATTTACCTCTGACCTTCAGCCGCCGGCATGGCGATCCCAGCCGCCCCTGGAATCGTTTTGCGATCAATATCAAAAAGTCCGATGGAACCCCGAAGCTCGATTACGAAGGCAACTGGCGGGACATCTTCCAGAACTGGGAGGCGCTGGCCTGGTCCTATCCTGAATTTGTCGAGAGCATGATCAGCACCTTCCTAAACGCCACCACGCTGGATGGTTACAACCCCTACCGGATCAGCCAGCAAGGCATCGACTGGGAAGTACCGGATCCGGGCAACCCCTGGGCAAACATCGGTTACTGGAGCGACCACCAGGTCATCTACCTCCAGAAACTGATGGAGATCAGCGTCCGCATTCACCCAGGCAATCTGAAACGGTATCTCGTAAAGCCTGTTTTCAGCTTTGCGGATGTCCCCTATCGACTTAAACCCTACCAGGAGCTATTGGCAGATCCTTATAACACGATCGAGTTTGATTGGGAGAAGCAACGCACGATTGAAGAGCATGTACAAAAGTTCGGGGCAGATGCCAGGCTGACCAGAGGTGCGGATGGGAGCGTCGTGCATGGAAACCTGGCGGAAAAACTACTGACCCTTTTACTCGCCAAGCTCGCCAACTTCGTCCCTGAAGGTGGCATCTGGATGAACACCCAGCGCCCCGAATGGAATGACGCCAACAATGCCCTGGTTGGCAAAGGCCTGTCGGTCGTCACGCTGGGTTATCTCCGGCGAACCCTCGCATTTTGCCGGGACCTGTTCAGCAACAGTACAACTGAGATTATCGAACTTCACGCAGAAGTCCACTCATTCTATTCACGATCATTGGAAATCCTGAGCCGCTTTCAACCCCTCTTGCAGAGTGCTTTCAACGATGCACAACGCCGCGAGGTGATGGATGCCCTCGGTGTGGCAGGCAGTGATTATCGCTGGGGTATCTATAAAAATGGTTTCTCCGGCGAACTGGTGTGTCTACCGGTGAAGGAACTTTTAGCTTTTCTGGACCTGATGCAGCAGTATGTCGAACACTCCCTGAGAGCCAACCGGCGGCCCGACAACCTTTACCACGCCTATAATACTTTAAAGCTTGACGATGATCGCGCGGCCATCGATCATTTGTATGAAATGCTCGAAGGCCAGGTGGCCATATTATCCTCCGGGATGCTAACTGCGGAGGAATCCCTGGCGCTGCTCGGGGCGCTGCGAAACAGCCAGCTTTTCCTCCCAGACCGGAACAGCTACATCCTTTACCCGGACCGGGACCTGCCCGGTTTCATGGAAAAGAACAGCCTGAAGCCGGAACAGGTGAGTCACCTGGTGTTATTTACCGCACTGGTTGAGGCGCACGATCAAAGCCTGATCTCGAAAGACGTCGAAGGGATAATCCACTTCAGCGGCCATATCCGGAACCTTCAGGATGTCAATCAAGCCTTAGAGACCCTGAAGCAACAATTCAGGTACGAAAAACTGGTGGAGGAAGATTCCGATAAGGTCCGCGAATTATTCGAAGAGACTTTCCACCACGTTCAATTTACCGGCCGCTCAGGGACATTCTTCGCCTACGAAGGTTTGGGAAGCATTTATTGGCACATGGTGTCAAAGCTGCTGTTGGCCACCCAGGAAACCGCGCTTCGCTTCAAAGGCGAAACAGAAGGTCCGCAACTGCTCGCACGTTATCAGGATATTCGTGCAGGGCTGGGATTCAAGAAGACGCCTGAAGCTTACGGTGCCTTCCCCACCGATCCATATTCGCACACCCCCAAGGGACGCGGAGCGAAGCAGCCGGGCATGACCGGTATGGTCAAGGAGACCATCCTTTCCCGCCAGGCCGAGCTGGGATTAACTGTGATAGATGGCCGGTTTGTATTTGACCGGTTATTGCTCGACCCGCACGAACTGCTCAAATCCCCCACGGTCTTTTCCTACCTGGACATCACTGGTAAGACTGAACAGGTCGAGTTGAATCCCGGCAGCCTGGCATACACCTTCTGTCAGACGCCGGTGATTCTACAGATCGCCGATGAACCAGGTATTGCTGTGCATTATTCGGATGACACTCACCAACTCATCCAAGGGAACATTCTTGATCGAGAGAACAGCCAGCACATCTTCCTGCGGGACGGCACCGTGCGGCACCTGATCGTAACCTTACCAAGTCTGTGAGGCGGTGGCAAGTACCCTAAATAATCCTTGAAAGTTTCATTGGAGGTGAGGGACGAAATCGAAGAAAGTCTGCATCATCGGCGCTTCCGGGAAACTCGGCAGGTACATGGTTCAGCACGCACTTGAACGCGGTTACGAAGTGGTGGGTGTTTGTCGGGAGCACAGCGTCAGCAAACTGGATGCGTACAAAGGGCGCATTACAATCATCCCGGGTATGACCAACGACCGTGATGTCATCCGGAAGGCCATCGCTGGTTGTGACGGGGTACTCACCGTACTGGTACCCTGGGGCGTTCACCATTATGCGTCGGGAACAGCCCAAGCTGTAATCGACTATGCGCAACCCGGAGCGCGCCTCATCTTTTCCTGCGGGTGGCATATCACCCGCGACGGCCAGGATGTATATCCCCCAGCTTTTCATAGAGAGGAGAAGCTTGCCCGCTGGCTGGGGCGGCTGACCCGCATGGTGGATGTCGATGACCAGGTGGAAGCCTGCCGGAGGGTGTTTGCCAGCGACACCCGCTGGACGGTTGTGCGTGGGAGCGACCTTGAAGAAGGGGCGAGCCAGGGGCTGCCTGTGTGGAGCCAACATGTCGGTGATCCCATCCTCGCGAGCAATTTGACACGCCGCGTGGACTTCGCCCTGTTTATGGTGGAGGCGCTAATGAATGACAAGTTGATCCATGAAGCCCCGGCTATTGTCGGATGCCGTACACCCTCGGCACTCGCCCATGCCGCCGATGTTGGGTTAAGTGATAATCAGTAGAATAACGATATATAGATTAATGCTTGGATCTCACCTATTCGGTTTTACAAAACAAAGCCAGATTATGGATTTAGGAATTCCCCCAACGCCGGTAACGCCCGATCATTAAAATCGAATAAGGCCTGGTTCTCCCAGGCATTTCCCGAGGATGGATCTGTTGAGTCCCAGCCGTTCCCGGGTACCGCGGTCCAGGTGGCATCCCAATAGAATACCCCCAGGCCACGCCCATTTTGGACAGCCCGCACGATTGCCATGATGTCCCTTAACATGGCCTGCTGCCCCTCGGGCGTGAATGGGTAACCCGGCACGGCCATATCAGCACTGGCAATGTTCGCGAGAAAGTCGTCCTCCTGGTCCGTAAACGCGTAAGCAGATTCCACCACGATCACATCCTTACCATACCGGGCGGAAATATCGTTCAGGTTGTACTGCAGCTGTGCCAGACTACCATGCCAGAAAGGGTAGTATGAAATGCCGATCACGTCAAAGGGGACGTCGCGGCGGGTGATATTGCCGAACCACCAACCCGCCAGGTCATTGTCACCCCCCTCGGCAATGTGCAGCATGACCAGTGTTGAGCTGGAGGAATCTTTAACAGCCTGGTAGCCTGTTTTAAGAAGCTCAGCCAGGTTATCGAAATGGTTGTAGTCCCCATCGGGCCACAGCATGCCAGAATTGATCTCGTTCCCGATCTGGACCATGTCCGGGGGTGTCCCCTGGGCAACCAGGCTGCTACAAATATCGTAGGTGTGATCATACAAGGCCTGCTTGAGCTGATCGAAATCATATCCTTCCCAGGCTGCCGGCTTGTACTGCTTGCCAGGATCCGCCCAGTTATCTGAATAGTGAAAATCGACCAGGAGTTTTACACCCTGGCGCTTCAAGCGAAGAGCCATCTCCAGGATCTCTGCTTTACCATGGTAGCCGTCTGCAGGATTCACAAAGACCCTCAGGCGGGCATAATTCAGACCATTATCCTGGAGGATCTGCAAGGCATCTGCAGCCGTTCCATCGCTGTATCGATAAACCCCACCTTTATCTTCGGACTTTTTCAAACTTGATATATCCGCGCCAAGGATGGAAAGCGTTGATCGGCCGGGAACCAATTCAATGTCGTCAAAACTGGCCCAGGTGTCAGGATTGCCATCGGAATGGAGGCTGATGGTACATTGTCCATCGGGTGCCTGGATCGAGATGACCAGCTGGATCCAACGATACCCCGGCGTGGTGGGAGGTACGTGCCCACGCACCTCTTGATCTCCGCACGTGAGCGCAAGAAAGACTGCCTTTTGCCCGCCGCTTGACCGAACCCAGGCTCGCAAGGTATACCAGCCCTGATCCAGACCGGAAACTTCCTGCCAGGTTTCCGCCTGGTAAGCTTCCGATCCCTGATGTGTCAGACGGTAACTGCCGGAATGACCTCTATCTTCAAGGTGGATTACGCTTGCCTCTCCGCGATTACTCCAACCCACAGGAATCCCGTTCGGACCTTTCTCTTCAAATCCGGGATTGATCAGGTTGACCGGGGTTGGAAAAGTTGTGGATGTTACCGCAGTGGGACTGGCAAGAGGTGCACCCACCTCGCCCGCTGGTGATAATGAATTATCAGAAACAACAGGGCTGCACCCAAAGACACTACTGATAAAACCCAAAATAATGGCGATCGTGAGCCACGGCCTTATTCCTTCAGGGAATACCATCCTTTATCCTTTGACAGCACCCTGTGTCAGGCCACCCACAATTTGATCCTGGAGGGCAAGGTAGATGATCATGATCGGTAACGCTCCCATCAAGGCGCCGGCTGCAAAAACCCCCCAGCGCTGCTGGAATTGAGCTCCGGCGAAGATCTGTAAGCCTACCATCAGGGTGTAATTCTCGTTGCTCCTGAGCAGGACACGTGCCAGGACAAACTCGCCATAAGTGCCAATGTAATTGATGATGGCAATCACGATCAATATCGGACGCAATAACGGAATGAGCAGTTTGGTGAAAATCTGCCAGTTCGAAGCGCCTTCCACCATGGCCGATTCATCAATTTCACGTGGAATGGTATCCAGGTAACCCTTCATGAGCCAGATATTGATCCCCATGGCGCCTCCCAGGTAAACCAGGATCAGGCTGAATTGCTGATCCAGGCCAATGAAGGGCAGGACATCCCCTATCTGGGAGATCATCAGGAAGGTGGCCACCAGTGCCAGCAGGCCCGGGAAAACGTTAATGAGCATGATGCCCTTGAGCATTGTCTGGCGGCTGCGAAAGCGAAAGCGCGAGAATGCATAACCTGCCATCGCGGTAATGAAAAGTGAAACCACCGCAACAATGGTGGAAATTTTAATGGAATTAAAAAACCAGGTCCAGAAAGGGAACTGTTCCGCCTCTAATAATGTGCGATAGTTGTCAAATGAAGGATTCCTGGGGATCAAGGTCTGGGTGGCCAGCGTGCCGGTAGGGCTTAATGAAGCAGAGATGACCCACAGAATCGGAAAAATGGAAAACACGATCAGGATCACCGCAATCACTTCGCGTATAAAGATGCCGAGCTTACGCTGGGCGCTTTGGGACTTGCGGAACTGTTGGTATTTGGTTTCGTCAGACATTTTGGCTGACCTCCTCCCACATGCGAGTGTATCGGTACTGGAATAGCGTTATGAGCCCTACAATGATAAAAATAATGATCGTGATGGCTGCAGCGAATCCGTAATCGACTCCACGGGCGCCTGAGAAAGCCAGATTATAGACATAGCTGATCAGGATATCGGTGTATCCGGCGGGCGTAGGTGTACCCGGGATGGGTGGCCCGCCCGCATTGAATATAAAGATCAAGTTGAAATTATTGAAGTTAAAGGTAAACGAAGCGATCAACAAAGGCCCAACCGCAACCAACAACAAGGGTAAAGTGATCTTCCGGAATTGCTGCCAGGAACTGGCTCCATCCACCAGGGCAGCCTCATAGAGATCCTTGGAAATGGATTGAAGCGCACCACTGCAGATCAGCATAAAGTATGGATAGCTCAGCCACAGGTTAACCAGCAGGATGGCAAACTTCGCCCACCACTGGTCGGAGAACCACGCTGGGGACCAACCGAATATATTCTCCAGGGTGCGGGAGATGATACCGAGTTGCGGATTCAACATACCACGCCAGATTAAAATAGTAATCAGCGCCGGTACGGTGTAGGGGATGATTAATAATGAGCGAATGGTCTTTTTTAATGGGAATTTGGGGTCATTGAATAATACGGCGATCGCCAATCCCAATGCAAAATTGATTAATAAGCTGAAGAAGGCGAAAGCGAAGTTCCAGGTTACCAGCTCAACCATCGGACCACGCAATGCCGGGCTGATAAAGAAATTCCTGAAGTTGTTCAGTCCGATCGGGGCGATGAAACCTGGACGAAGAGACACGCCCGATGAAGAGGTGAAGGTGCCACGCAGATTTGTATAGACCACCCCTGTTTGTTGATCGATCATCGCATCCTGCCCGGAATCGTAGACATACAGAGGTACTAATTCAGCAGCTTCCGAGGGGGAGCGGATCTGGATGGTCTTTCCCTCCTCGCCAAATTGGATTTGGGTCAGATTTTGATCTGTTGCCGCTGTAAAAGGATTTAACCTTTCATAACCCTCAATGGTTATTGGAATGCCTTTTTCGTCAAGCTCCCCGATGCCAGCTTCACCGGGTTTCGGTTGAGCGATCGGTTCTCCAGGTTTGGCCAGGAATCCATTCCCTTCAGCATCCACCAGCCAGAGAGCATAATCCCCCTCCGGGGATTTATATGCAGTCCAGGAATAAGTCTCTCCTTCTGGTGGTAGATATTTTCGACCCAGGATCTGGTCCATGGCTTGTTTCTTGGTGATGAGGTGACCCTCACCATAATTCGTGGAGGAAACCCAAACTGTAAAAAAGATGGGGTAGATGGTAAAGAGAGCCATTAATACCAGACCTATCACCATCCAACGGAGGGGATAAGCTTCCTTCCTCAAAACAACAATATTTACGAAGCTAAAAATTATGAGGAATGCAGCTGCCAGGGGATAATAACCCAGGGCGCCTAATTTGATGAGAAACCAGAGGACGAAGGTATCCATGGCGATCAAGAGCGCCAGTTTTAGAATTCGAGGCAGGACCGGGATCGAAGATGCAGTATCTTTGGAAGCGTTCCGATCAGCTTTTGAAGTCATGCCTTCACCTCCTTTCACTCATAACATTATAATAATTATTATGGATGAAAAGAAGGCCGGGAAAAATCCCGGCCTTCTTATAGAGAATCGACTACTTGATGGTTGTTTCCACCAGATGTGTTTCTGGATTGTAGCTGAAGGTCACCTCACTATCGGCTGCGAGGCTGAGCTTGTAGTTGGGGCCATCCTGGGCACCATCGGAACCGTAATTCACGGTCCAGGCGCCATCCAGGGCGACTTTGTACTCGTATTCGCCTGCAGGGATTTTCACTGTGAGGGTGTAGAGGCCATCATCACCCTTAACCAGGGCTGATTTTTCACAGGCAGGATCCCACTGGCCACCGCAACCCACCTTGTCCTGGAAAGTACCGGGCAGGTTGACCATGCCAGCCAGCGCTCCCTGGATGAGGGCGCGTACCTGGTTGGCAGCATCGGTCATGGCCGCTTCGGGGGTTTGCGTCCCGTTAGTGGCCAGGGCGATACCATTATTCCAGGCGGTCCAGACAGAGCCCATCTCGGGGATGTTCGGCATCGGCATGGCATTGGTGATTTGTCCCATTGCCAACAGATCCGGATCGGTCGTTTTCTCCATAACGGATTTGAAAGCTGAGGGGCGCAAGCCTGTTTCAGCGATCTGCTGCATGAATTCCGGGGTGGAGACATATTCGGTCAGGAAGGTCTGTGCCAGAAGCACATTGGTACTAAAGGCATTAACCAGGAAACCCTGCACGCCGGAGAATGGGGCACCATCGTCAGGGAAGAACGTCACCTTGTAAGGTACGCCAGAGGCGCGGATGCGATCCAATGCCCACGGACCAGCCATCAAGAATGGAACCTGGCCGGTTTCAAACAACGAATGGGCGGTTTCATAGTCAGCGGTTTCCGGGATGAGACCCGCTTTGGCGGCATCGGCCAGATATGTGACACCGGCAATCATGCCCGGGCTGTCAAGACCAACATCGTTGGGGTTCCAGGCTCCGTTGGCATCCTTGCCAAAAATATACCCGCCAAAAGCCGTGAGTACAGGCATATTCTCGTAACCGCCACCGGCCATGGCAAAGGCGTATTGCACTTTGCCTTCGTCCTGGAGCTTCTTGCCAATTTCAAGTACTTCTGCCCAGGTCGTGGGGGGTGTTTGGACCAGGTCGGTATTATAGAAGAACCCAAGGTTCTCGGTGGCATATGGTACACCGTAGAGCTTGCCATCTGTATAGGTGAAAGCTTCCAATGACATTGGGACAAACTCATCAGCTTTGGCACCCAGATCGAGGGGGGCGACTAATCCGCTTTCAACCATTGCACCCAGCCAGTCATGTACACCGATGAAGATATCAGGACCCTCACCAGCCGGTGCGGCTGTGATCACGGGCGTGCGGATGTCTTGTACCCTACCCAGGTCCTCGACGACCAGCTCCACATTATATTTAGCTTTAAGGTCGTCTGCAAATGCCAGCAATAAGGGGGTGCGTGTGTCGTCTGCCCAGATAATCAATGTGGTTGCAGCTTCAGCGGGAGCGGCAGTCACAACGGGCGCTTCGGCGGCAGCTTCGGTTGCCACCGGTGTTGCTTTTGGTGCGCAGGCCGTTAGGGCCATGCCGGCGATGACCAAAAGCGCGAACAACTTATACCATCTTCGTTCCATTATGAACCTCCTATCGTTGAGAAACAGATTTTTAAGTACACCTGGAGTATTTCCAAGCGTACGAGAAACCAAATGAGTTACTTCTCTAAGAGATCACTAGTCATGGAACAATGTTGTCAACACGCGTTGACATCACGTGTAATAATGATTATACTTATTTTGATAAGAATGTCAAGTGAGTACATTCGCTGTCCATCGTCTGAGAGCTGGTAACCATGAGAAAACGATTCTTATTCAATAATGACTGGTTGTTTTCTACCGAGCGGTTGAGCCTGGATGCTCCGGACGACCAGTTCCAAGCCGTTACATTGCCCCATTCGAATAAGATTTTTCCCCACCATAATTTTGATAACCAGGATTACCAGTTTATCTCCACTTATCGGAAGCGATTTCACCTCCCGATCTCTCGCGAAGGTCAGCAGGTATTCCTGGAATTTGACGGGGTTATGCTAGCCTGCACGGTTTTTCTGAATGGTCAATTAATCCGAGAGCATCTCGGTGGCTTTATTTCATTTTCTATAGACATTACCCGGACATTACAGGCTGGGGAGAATGTCCTGACAATTTATGTTGACTCAAATGAGCGAACAGACATCCCACCTTTTGGCCATCTGGTTGATTATCTGACCTTCGGTGGCATCTACCGGGATGTCCATCTACTGGTTGTCAATCCAACTTCCATAGATAATGTATTTATCAAGACTTCCAATGTTCTGGATGCTCCCCAACTCAGCTGTGACGTCCGCATTAAAAACATCCAACCTGGATTGGAGCTCAAGGCCATTTTATGTGATCAATCTGGCAATGAACTGGCGGAAACATGCTGTTCGGTTAATCAGGAGGTCACAAAGGTTAGCTTTGAGATACTGCCAGCCGTGGAACTATGGACGTTGGATCACCCAACGCTTTATACCATCCGGTGTTCATTATCTCTGGATAAAAAGGAAGTCGATGATTTATCCGCACGATTTGGCTTCCGCGAAGCCAGATTCCGGCCGGATGGCGGGTTCTATCTAAATGGACAACGGATAAAGCTGTCTGGTTTGAATCGCCACCAAACTTACCCTTACATTGGCGCAGCCGCACCGACCCGATTGCAGCGCCAGGATGCAGATATCATCAAAAACGAGCTGGCCTGCAACATCGTCCGCGGATCGCATTATCCGCAATCTTCGCATTTTCTCGACCGGTGTGATGAGATCGGCCTGCTGGTCTTCGAAGAAATAACCGGATGGCAATTTATTGGCGATCAAAAATGGCAGGATATCTGCCTGGATGAATTAAGCGTCATGATCGAACGCGATCGGAATCATCCCTCGATCATCCTGTGGGGCGTGCGGATCAACGAGTCGGCTGACAACAACCCATTCTACACGCGCACCAATGCCCTTGCCCACCAACTGGATCCCACCCGCCAAACGGGGGGCGTACGCTGCTTCAGGGAGAGTTCATTTCTCGAGGATGTATTCACTTATAATGACTTCTCCAATTCGGTTTTGGAACCTGTCGAACGACCGTATCTGATCACAGAATTTGCCGGTCACATGTTCCCAACAAAAACCTGGGATCATGAGGATCGACTGATCGATCAGGCGCTTCTGCATGCCAAAATCCAAAATGCACAGCTTGGCAATCAGAAAATTTCCGGTGCGATCGGCTGGTGTGCTTTCGATTACGCCACCCATATTGAATTTGGCTCCGGGGACCGCATTTGCTACCATGGCGTCATGGATGTTTTCCGTTTGCCAAAATGGGCTGCCTGGTTTTATAAAAGCCAGCTGCCTCCGTCAAAGCAAATCGTGCTACAGGCTGCCACACATTGGACGATGGGTGATCGCTCCGGGGGCGGAAACAACCCATTAACGGTATTCAGCAACTGCGATGAACTTGAAGTGATGATCGGTGACATCCCTGTGGGAAAATTTGAACCCGACCGGGCTGCCTTTCCCAACCTGCAGCATGCTCCATTTACCATCCATGGGTTGGACCAGTACAGCGCCTGGGGGCAGCGGCAATTTTACGATCTTCACCTGACCGGTTATATCGGGGGGAAAACCGTTGCCGAACAGTGGATCTCCAGCAACCGGCTTCCAAGAAAATTAGAACTATCAACCGACACGGACCGGTTGAATGCGGATGGCGCCGATATGACACGCCTGGTCTTTCGTATCACCGATCAACATGGTAATCCTCTCCCCTACTCAACCAAAGTGGTGACCTTCGAACTTCAAGGTGAGGCGGATTTGATCGGAGAAAATCCATTTCCTTTAGTCGGTGGCCAGGCAGCCTTATTTGTGAAGGCGCGCCATCAACCCGGTAAGGTAACTGTCCGTGCCCAGGCGCCGGACTTGCCTGATGCAACGGTACACGTGGAGATCATCCCTGTACAGAGTTAACTTCATGTAAAATTGGTCAGGGAATTCCTGAGAATCAAATTGATTAGGGATTAAACATAATGACGGGAGATAGGGAAATAACTCAAGAAGAGGTGGCGGAAAAAGCCGGGGTATCTCGAAGTGTGGTTTCCTATGTGATCAATAATGGCCCACGCGAGGTGGCACCCGAGACACGCGAACGTGTCCTGGTGGCCATACAAGAGTTGGGGTATAGACCCAACAAGCACGCCCAGCGTCTCAAGCTGGGTGGCGCATCCGCTCAAAAATCGCTGGGAATCGTGGCCGGCGGTCATAGTTTCAACGTGTTGGAAAGACCTTACTACAATATCATATTAGGGGGGTTGTTTGACGAGGCTCACCGCCTCGGATTTGAAATTCGCTTCTTTAGTTTCTTCGAGGCATTAACTGATCCCATTTTCTTCAATAAGAACATTCACAGGGATGAAATATCCTCTTTAATCTTGATCCTGCCCGCAATGATCACGACCAATCCTGAATACGCAGATATCCTCGAGCAAATTGCCCATCGGATCGATAATGTGGTTTGCCTGGAAGAGCCCATAAAAAATTGGCCCACGGTCATATTCGATCGAGCCAAGGCGGCTCAACAGGCTGTTGAACACCTCATTAATTTAGGACATCGACGGATTGCTTTTCTGGCCATCCAGGATGCGCGCCTGACCGGTTACCGGCAGACACTTCTGGATCACAACCTGGTTTATGATCCCGGTTTGATCTTTACCCTTGACCCATCCAATGTTTTAATCTCGGCCTACGAGGCCACCACTGAAATCATTAAATTAGAGCCACGACCCACAGCCATTTTTGCAGCCAATGATGAAAGTGCCATCAGCGCGATTGCCGCTTTACATGATCAGTGTGTCAAAGTGCCCCAGGAGATGGCAATCGTGTCCATTGACAATATTGGCATGTCTAAGATGATCCGACCCAGCCTGACCACAGTGGATGTTCCCAAAAGGCAGATGGCTTCCTACGCCATGCAGCTCCTAATTCTTAAAGATCAATTCAAAGATCAACTGCCAGCTTCAATTGCCGTGCCGACCGAATTGGTCATCCGGGAGTCTTGCGGGGCGCAAAATCAAGATTGCCAGTAGATATCTCTAACCTGGTTTCCTAATAATCTCCCTCATATTATGAACTACGCAAGCTAAAGTAGTAAACTATTTAATGATTTATACCTACATGAGAGAGCGCCATGGCTATGTGCGAATGAATCCTGTGCGAGAAGCAGCCGATTGCCTTGGCGTTACCGCCACCCGCATCCGGCAAAGGCAGCAAGATACCAGATCAGTGCCCGGATTATTGACAGTCCTTACAACCCTAAACGGTCTATGCAATACTGTCCAAAGGGCACAATAACCTTTACACCCACCCCCTGGTCTTATACAACGTAAACCCTTCTTCCAAAGCGATCTTGATCTGGTCGTGCAAATGGTTATCCAACCGCCTGATATGGAAACAGGATTTACCCTTGAGCAACGCTAACAGTTCGGGCTGGAATAAATTTTTCATCTCGGGAGAGTTATAGACCGGCATAAAATAAAAACCGACATAATCCTTTTGGATGATGATAGAGGCGAAGTAGACCTCCGTTCGCTTGCGTCCTTCGATCACAACATCCTTAATAGACACGAGATCGTAACGCTTTTCATCCTCCACTTTCGTGACCAGTGGGGGTTGGTAGAGTTTGAGCAACGCTTTCAAGTTCGAAAAGATCAGGTTTAAGTCTGTTATCGTTTCCATGAATTCTACCAATTTTAAATTATAAAGCGTCTCTTTTTGATTATGGTCTTTTTACAGGTGGAAATCCGCTAAAATTGCGTTTAATTGATGAGATCGTATTTCGCTAATCTTTATTGCTCTGGTCTGTTTCTCCCCGGATACTTTTTTGCACTAATTGCCAAATCACATCCATTATGGGAACCATGAGCAGGATCAATGCCAGCCCAAATAGTAACCAGTTAAAAGAGACCGGCAGCGCCTGGCTGACAGCCTGTTTCCCGTCAGGCATCGCTTTCAGGGAGGTCGCCATAAAAGTGTACAATGCCAGCCCAACCCCGGTAGCACCTAATACCCACGCCCACCCATGCGGCCAGGCAGGTTTCACCGTTTGCTCACCCAGGGCAGCCACGATACCCCCAACGATCAACAGAAGGGAAATGAGCACGGGAGATAACACCGGACCCCACCATGGCAGCGGCATCAGGAAGAGCACATCCCAATCCAGCAGGGAGTGCGGCCAACCACACATCGGAACCAGGAAGATATAGTAGAAAATATCCCAGGTACCGAAGGCGACCATCGCATAACCCAGGCGACCTCGCCAGGTACGGCCTGCCAGCCAGCCGATTGACAACAACATCACCAGCGTTGCAGCCTCCCTGACCACTTCGATCGAGCCCAGACCTGCAAAGATAGGCAAGGGATTTGCCTGGTAAGGCTCCAAGCGACCGATCAATGTGCGCAGGTATACGACCACTGCTGATTCTATCCAGGCCATGGCGATGGCAAAGATAAAAACAATACCAAGACGTTTGAATAAGTCCTTCATTCAGGCATCCTCTTTTTGAACCCATCATATAGAAAGAGGAATGTCAAAATCTGTCTTAAAGGTCTCAAAACCTATCAAAGCCGGCCCCATGAAAAACCGCCTTGGCTGACAGTTGATCTACCCCCCAAAAAAGACTCCGAATTTCATACCCAACGGGTGCGCCTGTTATAACAGATTCACTGATCGTACGATTAATAAAAAACCCGCTAATGGAGTGAGGCCCGGAGCCAATCGGTAAGGGCTTACGAAATGACCCAGGCGGCGGTATACACATCAGCATTTCCGCATACTGGCGTACGACCAAGCAGTTCACCGGTGGCCGGGTTGATCACATTAAATAATTCCCTCCCCTGCGGCTCAACCCATTCCCCACCGATGTAATTCACTAATTCCCGAATGCCGACCTCCGGATATGGATAATCTATTTGTTGTATATAATACAACGTTATTGTATAATAATCAACGATGGCAGAAATCCAATCCCTGGCACGTGGTTTGAAGATACTGGACTTACTTGCCCAGAGCCGGGATGGCGTCAGCATCACCGAGTTGGCCGATCGCCTGGGCGTCGATAAGGGCAGTGCCTCACGGCTTGTCGCCACGCTGGCTAGCTATGGATATGCCGAGAAGGATGAAGAAACCCGCCGATACCACCTGGGTCTGCAGGTGGTCAAGGTCAGCCGCAGCCTGCTGACCCGCCTGCCAATGCGCGAGGTTGCCAAGCCCTTCCTGCGCCAATTAATGGACCGTACCGGGGAATGCGCCCACCTGGCTGTCCCCGGGCAGGGCAAGGTTCTATACATCGACCAAGTCGAGTCACCCGCCACTTTGCGGGTCAATGCACAGGTTGGGACGATGAATCCGTTGCACTGCACCGCTCTCGGAAAAATCCTGCTCGCTTTTGGTGAAGTGGAGCTACCCGCAGATCTCGAGTCTTTCACTCCTCGTACCATCACAAACCCCGACTTGCTGCGCAAAAACCTGGAGCAGATCCGCGTTCAAGGCTATGCGGTGGACGATGAAGAGTTCGATCTCGGGGTTCGTTGCATCGCCGTACCGGTGGAGGATTTTCGCGGCAAGGTGGTTGCTTCGATGGGTATCTCCGGCCCGTCCTCCCGCATGGTCCCCGAAAGGCTCCCGGAACTGGCAGCCATTGTTCTCGAGGTAGGCAACGCGCTTTCCAAGCGTATGATCTTCACACACTAGTATTGCCTGCGATCTAATCGCAGACATTTCTATAAATACGTGACAACCATGAACAAAAAACCTCCCCACGAAGAATTGATCCGGCAACGTGCAATGCACGCAGCCGCCTTAACCGCCAACACCCTGTCCCACCGGCTCGACTTGACGCTGTCAGAAGCGCTGGTGCTTGGCTTGTTGAAGCAAGATGTTAGACTCTTTTTTACTGTGTTAGGTCATGGGTCCACAGAAGTGGGCGAAGTGTTGCGCATCTACCAGGCAGCCGGTTTGGTAAAAGTGTATGGGGTGCGCAATGAGATCGAGGCCTCACACGCTGCCGCAGCCTTGCGCTGGGTTACAGACGAGAAAGCTGCCGTGGTGACCTCCATCGGACCAGGCGCGCTGCAGGCTCTTGCCGCATCCATCGCTCCGGCTTCGGATGGGATTGGCGTCTGGTATCTCTTTGGAGATGAGACCAGCGAGGACGAAGGTTATAACATGCAGCAGGTGCCCAGGCATGTCCAAGGCCTGTTCCTGCAGTTAACATCCACCATGGGCAGCGCCTATTCCCTGCATACACCCCTGGCACTCGCGACTGCCTTGCAGCGCGGTGCGGCGGTGGTGGACCATCCATATCGACCTGGACCATTCTACCTTTTGCTGCCGATGAACACCCAGGCTGCCTGGCTCCCCGATTTTAACCTGGACGAGCTGCCGGAGGTCCACCAGATGACCCTGGGCGCAGCGGAGGGAGATTATTCCCTGGCTACGCAGTGGATCCGGGAGGCAAAACGGGTGGTCGTCAAGGTGGGCGGTGGCGGGAGGAAGGCGGGGCCTGCTTTGGTGGACTTGCTCGAGCGTTCGGGTGGGGTCCTGGTCCATACGCCGATTGCGGCCGGCTGCATTCCTTATAACAACCCTCAAAACATGACCATCGGCGGCTCGAAGGGCTCGCTGCCTGGTAATTATGCCATGGAAAATGCCGACCTGTTGGTGGCGATCGGTACACGTGCCGTCTGCCAGTCAGACTGTTCGCGCACAGGCTATCCCAATGTTCAACGGGTGATCAACCTTAATGCAAACCTGGATGATGCCACGCATTACAACCATACCCTGGCATTTGTCGGGGACGTGAGCAGGTCTCTCGAGAAATTCAACCAGGCACTCGGTTCAGGCGTCAGTGACAGGTCCGAATGGCTGACTGCCTGTGCCGGCATGAAGTCCAAGTGGCAGACCTTCAAAGCTGAGCGGATCAACCATCCCGTTCTGAAGGACGACTATTGGGACGGGCCGGTGATGACCCAACCGGCTGCCATCCAGATCGCCACCGTCTGGGCAAGGGCGCAAGGTGCAGTCTGTTTCTTCGATGCCGGGGACGTGCAAGCCAACGGCTTCCAGATCGTTGAAGACGAACGCCCTGACCAGACCTTCACCGAGGCAGGCGCTTCATACATGGGCTTTGCCGTCTCGGCTCTACTGGCAACGGGGGTGGCCTCGAAGCCCTTCTTCGGTCTGGCCTTGACCGGTGACGGGTCTTTCACGATGAACCCACAGATCCTGATCGATGGAGTTGAACATCGGGCGCGTGGCTGCATCCTGCTCCTGGATAACGGCCGCATGGGTGCCATCACCGGCTTGCAGGAAGCCCAGTATGGAACCGGCTTTGCCACCTGGAACACCTTTCACATGGATTACCTGGCCTGGGCGCGCGGTATCCCCGGGCTGCTGGCGCTGGATGGCGGGCGTACACCTGATACTCTCCGGTCTTCGCTGGAAAAAGCCGGGAAACACACAGGGCTGACGCTCATCCATGTCCCGGTTTACTTCGGGCCTGATCCGCTGGGCGGGATGGGTGTCTACGGGCGCTGGAATGTGGGCAACTGGTGTGAGGATGTACAAAAGCTGCGGCATGAGATCGGGTTGTAATAGATCGTCCACGAATAAACAAGTAAGATAATGGAATTATGCAGTTTTCTGATGCGGTCCGCGCCGGTTTTCAAGTTTAGTTAATCCGAGGTATTATGGCAACTTTAACTCCGGAAAGAATTTCAGAACTGGAAGAGATCGCCCGCCGGCTGCGTGTGGATAGCTTACGCTTAATCCACCGCCGCGGGGCGGGACACCCGGGCGGAGCGCTCTCGGCAGCTGAGATCATGGCAGTGTTGTATTTCCACGTATTAAACATCGACCCTGCACGGCCGGATTGGCAGGAACGTGACCGCTTCGTCCTGAGCAAGGGACACGCATCAGCAGTTCTATACGCCGCTCTGACCCGGCGCGGGTTCTTCCCGCTGGCAGAACTTGACCGCTGGGGCGAGGTGGACTGCCCGCACCAGGGTCACCCCGACCGCTTGAAGACTCCGGGCGTGGATATGACCAGCGGCCTGCTTGGTCATGGGGTGGCGGTTGGTGCAGGCCTGGCGCTGGCAGGGCGTTTAAACAAACTTAATAATCATACTTACACCCTGCTTGGTGATGGGGAATGCCAGGGTGGTATCGTATGGGAGGGGGTGATGACAGCCGCCAAGTATCACCTGTCAAACCTGACCGCCATAGTTGATCATAACAAGGTTCAACTGGATGGTTCCGTCCGTGAGATTATGCCGCTCGAGCCACTGGCGGATAAATGGTCAGCCTTCGGGTGGCATGTCGAGGAAGCGGATGGCCACTCTGTGCGGGCAGTGGCGGAGGCACTTGAACTGGCGCAACAGGTCCTTGACCGGCCTACGGTCATCATCGCCCACACCACCAAAGGGCGGGGCGTTTCGTTCATGGAAAACCAATCAGCCTGGCATGGCAACGTTCCCAACGCTGAACAGTTAAAACAGGCGTTGTCCGAACTCGGCGAGGTGCAGCATGGCTGAGCCCTCGATGCGCGAAGCCTACGGAAGAGCATTGGCCGAATATGGCGGGGTAAACCCGAAAATTGTGGCTCTGGATGTGGATACTTCCGCATCCACCCTTTCAAATTTTTTCGCACAAAAACATCCAGAACGTTTCTTTAATATCGGTATCGCCGAACCCTGCATGGTGGATGTAGCCGCCGGGCTGGCGCTGGGTGGCTTTGTTCCGTTCATCAACGGCTTCGCTACAATCCTTTCATTGCGCGCCTTGGAACAGATCCGCACCTGCGTCTGTTATGCCCGCACAAACGTGAAGATCGGTGCCAGTTACGCCGGCTTGTCAGACTTCAAGGACGGCGCCACCCATTATTCGATCAGTGACCTGGCGAATATGCGCGCCCTGCCAGGGATGACCGTCATCGTCCCGGCGGACGCAGCTGAAGCGGCGGCCTGGGTACCGATCGTGGCCGAGTTCGATGGGCCTGTCTACCTGCGTATCAGCCGGGCGGGTTCGCTTCCGGTTTTTAACGCAGGCATGACATTGGAGATCGGCAAGGGGCTGACCCTGCGAAATGGCAAGGACTTGACCCTGGTGGCGACCGGCGCGATGGTCGGGCGCTGTGCCCGGGCTGCCGAGCAACTGGCAATGATGGGCATCGACGCCCGGCTGGTGGAAATCCACACACTCAAGCCACTCGACCGTGAATTGCTGCTCCAGGCTGCCGGACAGACCGGGGCAATTGTCACCGCTGAGGAGCACACCATAATCGGTGGACTGGGCAGCGCGGTAGCTGAAACTTTGGCCGAGGCACAGCCTGTCCCGCTGGAACGGGTGGGCATCCAGGACAGGTTCTGTCCCACAGGCCGGGACCTGGATACTCTGATGGATGTTTGCGGGTTATCCGTTGCGGAGATCATCGCCGCGACGAAAAGGGTGCTGGAGAGAAAAGCGCATTGAACACAAAGGCGCACACAGGAGGAAGTAAGATTATTGCGTACTTCGTGCCCATTGTGATGAGATTGTTCGATAGGAGCCATCCATGAAAATTGCCGTCATCAACGAGATCAGCGCGGCCGATAAGAATGCTGACATTCTGAAAGCACTTGCAAGCCGTGGTCACGAAATTTTGAACCTGGGGAACACCAAAGCCAGTGACACGCCCGGCTTGCTTTATATACACACAGGGCTGATGTCTGCCCTGCTCTTGTATCTCAAAGAAGTCGATTTTGTTGTTGGCGGCTGCGGGACAGGGTTGGGCTACTTCAACTCGGTCATGCAATATCCGGGGGTTTTCTGCGGTCACCTGCTCACCCCGTTGGATGCCTTCCTGTTCGCCCGCATCAATGCTGGTAACTGTGTCTCACTGGCCCTGAATCAGGGCTACGGCTGGGCCGGTGAGGTGAACTTACGATTAATATTCGACGCCCTGTTCACGCCCGAAACCGGCAGCGGCTACCCACCCCAGCGGGCCGAACCTCAGCGCCAGGGGCGACAACTGCTGGTGCAGGTTTCACAGTTAACTCACCACCCGATGACAGAGATCTTACTTTCCCTGCCGGAGGAGGTTGTCAAACCTGCGCTGACCTATCCTGCCTTCCGCCCGGTTCTGGAACGAGCCGCATCGACCGACGCAGGGATTCGGTCGACACTGGACAAAATTTTATAAATCAAAAAGGAGAATAAAAAAATGTCTGATACCACCGGCAAGTTACGAAAGCGCACTAAAATCTTTTACGGCATCGGCGATATCGGCAATGCCGTGGTCAACTCAGCGATCCAATTCTTCCTGATGAAGTTCTACACCGATGGCGCCCTGATCCTCCCGGCGCTTGCCGGTAATGCCCTGTTGATCGGCAAGTTCTGGGATGCGATCAACGATCCCCTGTTCGGCTGGCTCACGGACAAAACCAAATCGCGCTTCGGCAAACGGCGTGTTTACATGATCTTTGGTGCCATACCATTGGGAATCGCAGTCGCCCTTTTGTGGTTCGTTCCCGCGGCTGATAAAGTCTGGACTTTTTTCTGGATCGCGGCCACCTTTATACTATTTGACACGGTATGGACCATAACCAATGTTCCCTATTATGCTCTGACCTCCGAACTGACCGACGATTACGATGAACGCTCCAGCTTGACCACCTACCGCATGGTCATGGCTGTTCCGGCTTACCTGGTCGGCGCGGCGCTCACCCCTGCCATCGTCGGGCTGTTCGCCATGCAGCGGACAGGATATGCCTTCATCGGGATCGCATACGGGGTGCTGGCGGCAGCAGCGCTGTTAATTTCAGCCGCCGGGTTCCGCGAACGACAGGGGCTGGCGGTATCCAAGCCCGAACCATCTCCATTTAAATCATTCCTCGTGGCACTGAAGAATAAACCGTTCACGTGGCTTTGCGGAACTTATTTCGTGGTCAACATTTCTTTCGCCTTCATTAAGATCCTCATGGCGTATTATATCGAGTACCAATTGTTGATGAAGGCTGAAACGACACTTGTGATGGGCTTAATGTTGATCTGCGTGACGATCGCATTGCCATTCTGGCAGTGGATTGCCCGCAAGATGGACAAAGGTCCGGCCTATGCTTTAGGGATGCTGATTGGTGGCGCGGCGGTGGCTCTGACCTTCTTCCTGCCTCACAACGCCACCCCTTTGATCTATGTTATCGCTGTGCTGGCAGGATTTGGATTCTCGGCCCAGTGGATCTTCCCCTGGGCGATGGTGGCCGATGTAGCCGACTACGATCGGGTAGAAAGCGGTCAACAACGCAGCGGTATGTACTACGGTGTTTGGGGTCTGGCTACAAAAATCTCTGAAGCTCTAGCACTGGCAGCTGTCGGTTGGATCCTGACCGGGTTCGGTTACTTACCGAACGTGGAGCAAACGCCTCACGCCCTGCTGGGTATCCGCTTGTTTTTTGGGTTGATTCCAGCAATCTTTATCCTCATTGCGATGCCACTGCTTTTCAAATATCCGATCACACGCAAAAGTCACGCCGTCGTAAGGGCGAAACTGGAAGCCATGGACGCGGCTGCCAAATCCGCAAACGACGATCCGATCCGAACCATCTAATTGTGGAGAAAAAACGATGAATCCAATCCGTGTTGCCATAGTCGGCTGCGGCCGAATCTCCGATTTGCACCAACTCGGCTACCGCGGTCGCCAGGATGCCAGGATCGTGGCTTTGTGCGATACCAACAAAGCGCATGCCAAAAAGAAAGCCGAAGAATGGGGTGTGGATAAGGTGTACTCCGATTACCAGCAGGTGCTGGAAGATAAGGAAGTGGATGCGGTGGAACTGCTCACCCCCCATCATCTGCACTGCCCGATGACTGTTCAGGCGGCTCAAGCCGGCAAGCACATATCCGTCCAGAAACCGATGGCACTCTCTGCCACAGAAGCGGACCAGATGATCGCCGCGGCGGAGAAGGCGGGCGTGATCTTGAGGGTTTACGAGACCTTTGTTTATTATGCTCCAGCTGTGCGCGCCAAAGAGTTGATCGAGGCTGGCGAGATCGGCGAGGTGCAGGCCGTGCGTATGCATGTCAACAGCGGGAGTGGTGATACCTCCTGGAAGGTACCGTTATCGGCCTGGCTTTGGCGTTTCAACCGGAAGCAGTGCGGCGGTGGCCCGCTGGTCTTCGACCACGGCTATCACCTCTTCTCGCTGGGCTACTACCTGGGCGGACCGGTCGAAAAAGTTTTCGCCTGGATCGAACAAACCCCGGTCAAGGAAGCCGTCGGAATCGTCAAGATCGACGCCCCGGCAATGATCATGTTCCAATTCAAAGCCGCACGTCGCTACGGTCAGCTGGACATCGAACACACTCCCGGGATGCGCATCTACTCGGATTACTACGCCGATGACGATCGCATCGAGGTGATCGGGGAGAAGGGCATCCTGTTTATTAATCGATACACAACAAAAACGGTCGACCTGCCGCCCCTGATGCTTTTCAAGGATGGCAAGACCACGCCCGTACCCGTGGACGGGGTGGAATGGCACGACAGCTTCATCGCCACGACAACCGATTTCATCGATCAGCTGAAGTCCGGTGGACAGCCGCGCCTGGATGGTCCGACCGGCAAGGCCGTGTTGCAGTTTACGCTGGCAGCCTTGCAGTCTGCCGCAACCGGGCGTGAGGTCCGCCCGGATGAGGTACGATAACGTTATTGATAAGGATTTATTCAAGCGCAATGAAAGGATGCTGGTCCGATAGTGTTATCGGGTTTTTAAAAAAGAAGTACGCCCTGTGAACTGATCCCGGTTGTAATTTAAGTAATAAATGGGTATATTCATCATGAATATGCCTCGGCTTTCCATCCATCCAGAGGCAGTGGTCACCCTATCTGCAGGAAGGCAGGAATATCAAAAATGGAAAAGCGTACACTTGGTAAGAGCAATTTGGAAGTATCAGCCATCGGTCTCGGCTGCATGGGAATGAGCTTTTCTTTCCCGCCGTTTCCAGACCGGCAGGAGATGATTTCATTAATTCGCACCGCCGTTGATCGTGGTGTCACGTTCTACGATACCGCTGAGGTATATGGCCCATTCATAAACGAAGAACTTGTCGGAGAAGCCCTTGCGCCTCTTCGCAGGCAGGTGGTCATCGCCACAAAATTCGGTTTCAAACCTTCTTCAAGCGGAGAGGCCAGGTGGAGTGAACTTGACAGTCGTCCGGAGCATATCAAGGAAGTTGCTGAAGCTTCACTCAAGCGGCTCAAGACTGATGTCATCGACCTGTACTATCAACACCGGGTCGATCCGAATGTACCCATCGAGGATGTAGCCGGGGCTGTGAAAGAACTGATCCAGGCAGGCAAGGTCAGGCACTTCGGCCTTTCGGAAGCCAGCGTGGAAACCATCCGCCGTGCACACGCAGTCCAACCGATCACTGCGCTCCAGAGCGAATACTCGCTGTGGATGCGGACCCCTGAGGAGGAAGTAATACCAGTACTTGAGGAACTCAGCATCGGGTTTGTTCCGTTCAGTCCACTGGGTAAAGGCTTCCTGACTGGCAAAATTACCGAGAATACAGAGTTCGATAAAAACGATTTCCGCAATATTATCCCCCGCTTTACGCCGGAAGCTCGGAAAGCAAACAAGGCCATGGTGGATTTGCTTGGCAAGATCGGAGAGCGGAAGAAGGCGACGCCAGCCCAGATCGCACTCGCCTGGCTTCTGGCACAAAAGCCATGGATAGTTCCCATACCCGGTACCACAAAACTGCACCGATTGGACGAAAATAATGGGGCAACAACCATCGAATTAACGCCTGGTGATCTTCGTGAGATCGATACCGCCGCCTCAAAGATAAAGGTACAAGGTGCCCGTTATCCGGAAGCGTTGGAGAAATTAACCGGTCGCTAAGTAGGAATATTCATTAGACAAGGAGTGGTGCAGATGGTTATCTGGACAAGTGAAGAACTCGACAGGATTGGTACTTCGGAAGAACTATTAATCGCTTCACGCCGGCGCGACGGCACACTGCGAAACCCGGTAACGATCTGGGTCGTCCGTCTTGGCGACGACCTCTTCATTCGATCCGTAAACGGACGAACCTCTGGTTGGTTCCGCGGCACCCAACAATGTCACGAAGGACATATCCAGGCGGGCGGCGTGGACAAGGATGTCGCCTTTGAAGAAGTGGTGGATAATGAGATCATCGCTCAAGTCGATGATGTCTACCGCACAAAGTACCAAAAATATGCTCCCCAGTACGTCGACCCCCTGATGGTCCCGGAAGCACGGTCCGCGACGATTAAACTGGTGGCGCGCTGACCTTCAGATGCATACCTAATTTATAACCGTCAATTAACCGGAGTTGGAGTACCTGAAGAACCTGGTGTCGATGGAACGACACAGGCAGGAGGACTGGTAAAACTATTACCAAAAAAACCGGGTGGCCAGCATGCGTCGGCAAAGGCAAAAGTTGTATCGCTGCCCAGCAAGTGGTTGAGGATGTCACGGTATTGTGCCACAGTCGGCACCGGATGCTCGAAACCTTCCTGATTAACCTGGCCTCCGCCAGATTGATATAAATTATCCAACTCTGTCAGACTAAGAGCCAGGGTTGTCAATTGGAAACCATTTTGCTGGCAGAGTTCAGAGATCAGCCACCCGCCAAAATCCCCGGGGGCAAGTGGATCGCGGTAAGTACAGAATGTTGCAGAGTCCAGGACCCCGATAGCATAAGATGGTATCGGCACGACATAATCGTGGAGAGACTCTGCTATATAATTTTCGAAATCCCCGGCCTTCCCGGAGATCCTCCCAAAGAAGATCGTGTGCATGTACTCGTGAAGAGGGAAATACTGTCCATCAAGCAGGGCCGCCATCTGGATCTTTTCCTCGATCGTAGGGTAATAGCCAGGTCCATCGGTGCAGGTATAAGCCTGATGGGTTTGAGAATAGATATAGGCATGCCCCACGGGGAGCTCACCACAAATACTGTCTTCCAACACCAGGTGCATGTCCACCGGCTGCAGCTCGGCCAGGGTATCCACGCCGGTTAATTCGATCAGCCTGGCATGTCCGAGGCGAAAGCCGGCATAGGCTGCGTAAATGTATTGCGGCTCTAGTGGACAGGGCTCCTGGCAAACGAACCGGAACGGGTCACCAGGAATTTGATAGGCGCTGTAAGGGACTCCCTCAATTTGGATTGAGCTGACCGGGATGGGAACGATCTCGACAGGTGCGGGCGTGCCTTCGACTGTCGCTTCCGCAGCCTGGCCGGTGCTTTGCACCTCACCGGTCGGTGTGGAAGGTATCCTTCCGCCGAGCGCCCAGGGGAAACTACAGCCGATCAACCCAGCCACCAGAATTATTGTTGTAAATAATTTTCGGACCATTTCATCTCCTTGACCGGCTATAAACAAAGTATAGTTGATATTGTGACGTTTCAGATTGCCCATATCGCTTACCTGTGGTTCGGGTAATCTCATGGGTCGATCCAGAGAGAATTGGCAACGCAATGAAGAATCCCCCACCCTTTTAGAGAAAGTATAATTGAGTCAAATGTGAGTCGGAATTTTTTCGAGCAATCAATGCAGCCTAACGAGAGAAAACTTGTCAATACCCATTCTATCCACCAAACTTTATCTTCCACATCCACAATCAAATGGCGTGCGACGCCCACGGCTCTCCGATAGACTGCTGGCCGGCGTTGCAAATCCAGGTGCCTGGACGCTGCTCTCCGGGCCGGCGGGATTTGGAAAAACCACCCTCCTGGGAGAGTTCATCGAACGATACGGGCAAACAGTGGCATGGTTATCTTTGGACCCGGCGGATAACGACCCGATCCGTTTCTGGACCTATTTCATCGCGGCCTGCCAATCGGTCTGCGCTGGGGTGGGAGAGGCAGCCCAGGTGCTTTTTCGCTCACCCCAGCCGGTGCCGGAAGACGCAGTTCCGACCATCCTGATCAATGATCTGGTGAAACTGGAGCAAGACCTCATACTGGTCCTGGATGATTATCACGTCATTCAAAATCAAACCATCCACTCCGCGGTGTCCTATCTTCTCGACCATAGCCCGGATCATCTGCACATCGTCTTTTCCACCCGTATTGACCCTCCCTGGCCTCTTGCCCGATACCGCTCACGGGGGCAGCTGACCGAAATTCGCGCTGCTGACCTGCGCTTTACAGAGGGGGAAACCGCAGATTTCCTCAATCAGGCCATGGGGTTGAATCTGTCCGCGAAGGAAATTGCATCGCTTGAGGCGCGCACCGAAGGCTGGATTGCCGGGCTCCAATTGGCGGCTATTTCTATGCGCGGTCGCAGCGATATAGCCGGCTTCGTCAAAGCTTTTACCGGCAGCCATGTCTACGTGGCAGAATACCTGGTAGAGGAAGTGCTGCATTATCAAACGGAGGAAATGCAGGCCTTCCTGTTGCAGACATCGATCCTGGAGCGCCTGACCCCGGGCTTGTGTGAAGCAGTGACAGGACGCCAGGCTGGGCAGGTAGCCTTGAGTACGCTGCAGCGGGCAAACCTGTTCGTCCTGCCGATGGATGATGAAGGCCGCTGGTTTCGATATCACCACCTTTTCGCCGATCTGCTTCAGGCGCGTCTCCAGCAAACTCTACCTCCCGATGAGATCATGGTACTCCACCAGCGCGCCGCCGCCTGGTACGAACAAAATGGATTCGCTGTTGAAGCGGTCGATCACGCGCTTGCGGCAAAGGATTTCGACCTGGCCGTGCACCTGATCGAGCAGAACACTTATCCGCTTGTCACACGAGGTGAGCTGGCCACTCTGATCCGCTGGATCGATACACTGCCACCAGAAGTGAGCCGCCGCCCGCGATTTCTCCTGGCCAAAGCCTGGGCGCTGCTCTTTGCGGGAAACCCCGGACAGATCGAAGTGTTGTTGGGCCAGATCGGGATGCAAATCGAATCCGATCACAACACACCCGAGGCAGCCGAACTACAGGGCAGTGCAGCAGCGATTCGCGCATTCTTTGCCTTGATGGCCGGGGATCATGCCCATGCCCTGCAACTGGCAAAACAAGCCGAGAAATTCCTGCCCCCCATTGGCTCAAAGACAGATCAGTCCAATCCATTTTTGTACGCCGCGCACAGTGTGCTGCCATACACCCTTGGTATCGCCTTTCGAAGCCAGGGACAATACGAGGAGGCTGCCCAAGCTTTCGCACAGGAAATCCAGATGTTCGCGGCTCCCGAGGACATCCTGGGATGGACGATTGCCACGATCGAGATAGCCGTCATTCGTCGTCTGCAGGGGCGGCTTCATGAGTCGGAGGATATCTGCCGCAGGGCCTTGCAGAGAATCGCTGACCAGCGGGCTTATCCTTCCGGGTCACTTGCCCGGGTGGATGCCACCCTGGGTGAAGTGCTGCGCCAGCTCAACGAATTGGACGAGGCCAGTGAGCGGATCCACGGTGCACTCGAGCGAATGCGCACCTGGAATATGCCGACCGACCGCCTGGCTGCGCTGTTGGACCTGTTGCGCCTTCAATTGTCCCAAGGCGATATTCCCGCCGCCCATGAAACCTTGAGGCTAGCCAAGGAATTGAGAGTCGGCAACCCCGTTTTCCAGGACCTGTCGCGCTCCTTGGATATCCTCGAGATACGTCTGGCCCTGGGGGAGCGGGATCTTGGTTCCGCTGCCCGCCTGGTGGATGCCCTGCATCCCGGCTCCAGCCACATCGTTTTCTTGATGGAGCAGGAACTGATCCTGCTGGCCCGCCTACGCCTGGCCGAAGGCCGGCTTGACGATGCTCTTGCCATCCTGAATCCGATGGCCGGCGAGGCTGAAGCCACCGGACACTGGTATGCCTGGCTCGAGATCCTGATTCAGCAAACGCTTTGTCTTGAATCGAAGGGAAACAGGGATGCTGCGCTTGAAGTATTGAGGCGCGCCTTGGGCTTCGCAATGAAGGAAGGCTTCGTGCGTATCTTCGTGGATGAGGGGGAAGCATTGCAGAAACTGCTGGAAGCCGCCTCCCGTTCAGGGTCGGGCGCTGCAGGGAAATATGCTTTAAAGCTGCTGGAAGCTTTCCCTGTAAACCTAAAAACCAGCGCAGCCTTGGCTACTCCAAAAAAGACCGATGAACTGATCGAAC
>Ga0208980_10000260_pt1 | contig 28332 bp, 28 predicted proteins | sample WetSurMetagenome_3_FD_187993 | JGI IMG/M metagenome (GOLD analysis project Ga0208980, IMG submission 187993) | Wetland microbial communities from Twitchell Island in the Sacramento Delta, sample from surface sediment Aug2011 Site A1 Bulk (version 2) | ecosystem: Environmental > Aquatic > Marine...
CAGAACCTCTGGTGCAGGCGGCACCGCCCGTGGTTCGAGCGTCTTGATCTCAGGCAGATTTTCTGGGATATAGGGTTCGGGCAGACCGGAGGCCGATTTTGGCTTTGGCTCTGGTTTTTGTTCTGGTTTTGGTTCTACCTTCGCTTCAGCTTTTACTTCTGCCGCGGCAGCTTCCTCGATTTTAGGCGTTTCAGCAGGTGCTGGTTTTGGCGTTGCCGCCTTGTTGCGGCTCTCCACCGGGTGCAGCCGGGCGGTAACCTTGGCTGGCAAGGGCGGGTTCCCCTGGGCTTGCTTTCCCTTGGTCGGAGAGCCCTGATCCACACTTGTTGCGGTTGTGATCTCCTTCAAGGCCAGTTCGGACATATATCGCACGCCCTGGTGCTGGTCGTTCAATGCTGCTTTCAGGGCAGGGATCGCCCGCGGGTCGTGGATCTTGCCCAAAACTTCGGCGGCCATCATGCGCGCCCAGCGGTCTGGGTGTTTTAAATATGCGCACAGCGGCTCCACAGCCGCAGGACCCAGGTCAACCATTTTCTGGATGGATTTTTTCTGTGAGTTCTTTTCAAGGGTTTTCAGGTCAAAGATATGCGCATCGATCTCCGCCTGAACCAGAACCACCTCCAACCCGGCAGCCGGGGTTTCGTCATCGCCCGGCAGGCTGAAGGGGGAATTGGAGGGAGCACGGAGCTTATCCGCTGGGTCCTGTGGCAGAAATTCGTCGATATTTTCTTCAGCCATTAATTAATCCTGATTACCTCTATCGATTTCTGCTTGGTCCGCCTACTTGATCTTTTTCCAATTAGCACAGCCATAAACACCAGGTTGGATATCTGGTGTCCTTATAAAATTATAGCAAAGAAACGTCCGGATATTCTATACAGACAGTTTACAGTTCCGATAAGGTGATCGCATCTAGGTTCTTCTTTGTTTGATTTATCAAATATAAATTGAATCATGAAATGATTCTGCATCTCAAATTTCCTTGGATTCTGATTATTGCATTGAAAAAATTTCGTGCAATAATGATTTTAAACTTGAGTCAGGAGAAGGGAGGGAAAAATGTGGTATTACGAAATTCAAGGTCAAAAGAAAGGTCCTGTAAATAAAGACGTCATTTTAGGCTTATTTCACAATGGGGCTATTGATGGCGAGACAAAAGTGTGCAGGGATGGAGAACAGGAATGGATAAACCTGGCAGAAACTGATGTGTACCAACTACCTGGGAGTGCAGCTATTCCATTAGACCAAAAAACGAATGTTCATCCACACCGAGTCAAACCTTCTAAACTTAAAGCTCTATATATTTGGTGGATGGTGCTCTATCTTGTTAGTCTTTTTATCTCATTATTAATCGCACCCCTAACGAGAAATTCCATGGTGGAACTCGCCACTGGATTGAATTGCATAATTCTACCAGTAACGATAACCTCGTTAATATTAGATTTTATTTTGCTTTACAAATACTGGGAAATTAATCAGGACGGTTATTCCTTAACTTCACCTGGGAAGGCTATTGGTTTCTTGTTTATCCCATTATTCAATATTTTCTGGATATTCATTTCAATTGGCGGTCTGGCCAGCGATCAAAACCGGTATATCGATCGAAACTTTGCCGAAGAAAAAAGGGGGAAGGTAAGAAGAGCTCATCCATGGGTCTGGATCGTTTATTTGGTCTTTGCAATCGTTATTTTTTTATTTACCTTTTCGTTATTTATGATGGAAAAACCAGTAGCTACTTACAGCTTAATTCTATTAGGTTCCTCCACAATAATGGGAATTATTAGAATTATTATGTTTACTGATTTTTATTTGACAGCAAACAGTATTTTAAAAAATGGAGACGGACTCCTTTCAACTACAGCTTGAAATCTAGTTTCGAATCAATATTCTTTTTCATTTCGATTCATATGTAGGATGAAGAAGTATTTATGAAAAGGATGTATTAATAATTTAATACGAGTAAATGTCATCAGAAAAGACTATAAGTGGCATTTCCTCGTGGAATCATAGATGCAAATTTTGATTTGTAAATAATTGGAATGAGTAACTGAAACTACAGCGGGGAGGGAGGGATTCGAACCCTCGGTCGAGTTAAAGTCCCGACAATCACTTAGCAGGCGATCCCGTTCAGCCACTCCGGCACCTCCCCAGGTGTTTTTCCCGTCCACCTGATGGCGAACAGGCGGAGGGAGAGGGATTCGAACCCACGATGACTTTCGCCATACCTGTTTTCAAGACAGGCGCCTTAAACCACTCGGCCATCCCTCCCGGCTTTTGCGTTTGAATTTTACCATACAAGAAATGGGTTACAGGTGAATAGCAAACCAGTCCACCGCATCGTTGACCATTCCTGAAGTCACCCGGTGCACCGCGTTGGGATGGACCTTGTACTGTAAGTTCCCGGGTATGCTTTCGTAGAGCGGCTGCATCTGCTGGAAGAACCGCAGTGAATAGGATTTGTGCGTATCGGTATCCAGATCACCGCAGATCATCAGAAGTGGTCTTGGTGCGTAATGATTCAAACCTTCCGCTGGGTCCAGCGCAGCCACAACTTTTGTGCGGGTTTCGGTCTCCTCCACCAACCCCGCCATCTGCTCCGCGGTGGCTTTCTGAAGCGAAGCCTCCAGCACGGAATCCTGCCAGCGCTGCACCAGCGTGGGAAAGCTGATCAAGGTTGCCAGTGCCTTCACGCGGGGGTTATCGGCTGCGCAGCAATAAGCGATGAATCCACCCATGGAAGTACCACACAATCCGAGCCGATCCAGATCTAAGCGCGCATCCTCGCGTAAAACTTCACAAAGGGTCGCTATATCCCGCCGGGTATCCTCGATGATCTTCATCATCAGGATAAAGCGGTCCAAACCAGTGGAGAAAGGGTAAATATCGCCCTTCTGCGGTCCCTCCCAGGTGGTCGCAACCCGATAATCCATGCGGCTGCCGTGCATGGCCGCATCCAGGCTGACTGTGGCGATACCCCGCTGAGCCAGGTTATACCCCACCTCCAACCCGCCGCGTTTATCGCCGGCGAAACCGTGAATATAGAACACTACTGGCAGGTGCTGCGCCCCCTCTGGAGCGCAAAGGATCAGCGGGATTCCGCCGGGATCATTTTCTTCAAAGATCACTTTCTGCATACGGCTCCGTTCTTCAACCCTCGTCCGCGTACCCGATCAACCCCAGCGCCTTGGGACCGGTATGCATTCCCAGCACGGTGCCGGTGTAGTTCAGCAACAGTTCCTTTGGCTGGTATTCCGCGCGAATTTTCTCCACCAGGTGCAGTGCATCCTCTTCTGCCCCGCCGTGCATCACACAAATGTGCAGCGCGCTCTTATGATCCAGTTTTTCAAAAAACTGCGTATACATTTGTTCGATCGAGCGCTTTCGCGTCCGGGCAAAACCGTGCGGGTAAGCCCGGCCGTCCTGGTTGCTAAAAGTGACCAGCGGTTTGATATCCAACACCGATTCGATCATCCTGGCTGCCTTGCCCAGCCGACCGCCCTTTAAAATATATTTAACAGTGTCGAGCGCTGCGAAGAGCACCATGTTCTGATGGACAAGTTCCAATGCCTGGATGATCTCTGCAGAGCCCGCACCAACATCCCGCAGCCGGGCAGCCTTAAGTACCTGAAAACCCTCCCCCATGGATACGTAACCGGAATCCACCACATGCACAGGGATCTCCGCGGTACCGGCAGCCTTTCGGGCATTCTCGATGGTGCTGCTGAGCGCGCCAGTAAGCGAGATCAGAATGACCTCTTCCGCGCCATCCTCAGCCGCCTGCCGGTAGGCTTCTGCATATTTTTGCTCGGTCAACTGCGATGTCGTAGGGTAGAGCGGATCGGTTTGCAGGCGTTCGTAAAACCGCGCAGGGGTGAGGTCCACCCGGTCGCGATATTGATCTGCACCCCAGATCACCGGAATGGGCAAAATGCGGATCTGGTACGCGTCAACCAGATCCTGAGGGATATCGCAGGTGCTGTCGGTGATGATGGCGATCTTGAAGGAATGCATGGAGGAATAACCCCATCGTAGGGTGTATAAAAATTATAGCATCGAAGCGGTCGGCCAAATCCTCCCCGCAGGTTCTGCAATTATTTTCCGGCCAGGGTTCCTTCCTTCATGTACCGGTCGAACAAATGCCCCCAGGGTGTGCCTGCGCGCCAGTCCTCATAAACCTTGCGGTACTTGGTGGGCCAGGCGACGATATCGTGGTTGAGTTCCGACATAAAGATCGGGAAGTTAACAATAGGCGTGTGCATGATCATCTTTTGCAGGTACTTTGTTGGACCGTACCAGGCCAACCATGCCAGAAAGCCATGGAAGTTGCTGCCCACCTTGAAGTTCCAATTTTCGCCACTGATATCTTCGCCGATGATTTCAATGTCCTGTGGGTCCCCTACGCCCAGTCCGCGCTCGTGCGCCAGGCGTATATATTTGATGCTCAGCGGGTCAAAACCCATCAGCTTGGCGGCCACGGCGTCGATCGCCACCTGATCGGCAGAAGCCAGGATCACATTCTTCTCCACGGGCATCATCAGGCGCGGGCCCGGGCCGTTGCCCGCGGTTGTTCCATCCATCACAGCGAACAAGCCGGTGTGGATCTCCTTCTGGATCGCCAGCAGATCCACCAGGGTCTCATGAATCCAGGAGTGGGTATAGTGTCGGTTCTTGGTGAGCAGCCCGCCAAAGGCATTTTTCATTGCGCCGGTGGTGGTGGTGTACATGTGGCATTTGACCGTCGGCAGGTGGACGATATTCTTTCCAAAAAAATAATCCGGTAAATATAACCCTTCCGGGTACACATTGTTGAGCGCCAGCATTTCCGCTTTGGGTTTATATGGAACCCAGGTCATATCCTTGGGCTCAAAATTGTAGCGAACCTCAACATCGTATTTCTTAAAGATCGGCACATACCCGTTCAAGTCCTCCCCTTTGAACGCATTGGTCACCACGGTCTGGTTCTGCACACAGACCAGGTCTTTAAATCCATTTGCGTGCAGTCCAAGAACCGAGCCCTCCAACTGCCAGGGCGTAGTGTTGGCGCTGGGCATGGGGTAATGCCAGCTAATGTTATCCTTGAGGATGGTGATAGCTTGCGGATCAAGCGCTTTGCGGACTTCGGCGAGCGCGAAGATGCGTTCGTAATCCTGCAGCACCTTCTCGGGAGACGTGCGCAGAACAGCTACCTTGGCTTTTTTGCTCATTTTGGATCAATTCCTTTGCAGGGCTTTTGTATCACGAGGCGAACGATTCGTCAAATCCGCCTGTTCGGCAAACGTCCATGCATGTCGACTCAAAGACCGCAGTGGAGCGCGATGGGAGCCATCACTTTGAACGCCTCCGCCAGCTCCAGCCCCTGGCTGCGCGCGTAGATGGATTCCTTAGCCTCAAGCACCTGGAGCAGCATCTCCATATCATCATCCAGGAATTGGGCCTGGTAACAGCGGATAGCCTGCGCCTTTTTTTCCCTCACCGTATTGATCTCTACTGGCGTATTTGGATCGGAAGTGTAATAGAAAACAACCCCGGAAAGCTCGTGCGGTTCATAGGCAGCATCCACTTTTGGGTCACTGCTGGCCATTTTGGGTAAGCCAACCAGGTTGGCTGCAGAGGCAGCCGCCAGACCGCACTGGATGTGATCGCGGTGAGATTCATACGCCAGCCACGGATCGGGTGTGAAGATAAAATCGGGTTTCAGCAGGCGCATATGCTTGAGGATCTCGGCCCGCAGGTCAAAATAATCATACCGGCCGGCATCCGGGTAACCCAGGCGGATCTGGGTGCTCACCCCAATCATATCGCCGGCCTTATCCTGTTCCCGTTCCAGCACCGCTTTCGCCTGTGCGGGGGATAGCGATGTATCCAGCACACCCACCAGGTCATCGGTCACGGTCAGATAATGGATCTCAGCGCCCTGCTCGTGCAGCAGCGCCAGCGTCCCACCCGCCCCAATATCGTTATCGTCATAATGCGGCTGGATGGCCAGAACCTTTTTCGCAGACATCAATTCTGGAATGGGAATGATGGACTCTATCATCGCGACCTCCTCGCTAAGGTGAGGTTATTTTACTTCGCTTATCACCCGGTTGCGGCCTGCCTTCTTCGCCTGGTAGAGCAGTTTATCCACTCTGCGCATGGCATCATCCGCTGATTCGTCCGGGCGGCTGAGGATCACTCCAGCGCTGAATGTGACTGGGGTTTTTATCCCATTGAATTTCCGCATTTCCACCTTCTGGCGCAACCGCTCAATAACTTGAATGGCTTCAGATATTTGCGTGTTTCGAAACAGGAATATGAATTCATCCCCACCCATACGCGCGATAATATCCTGGGTGCGGGTGCTGGAGGCGAATTCTGTCGCGACCTCTTGAAGGACCTTATCCCCGCGGATGTGGCCAAAACGGTCATTGATGCCCTTGAAATTATCCAGGTCTATTTCGCCCATCGCCAGCGGAGCGCCGGAATGTCGGGATTTCTCGATCTCCAATTCCAGCGCCTCCTCGGCGTAGCGGCGGTTATACAATCGGGTGAGGGAATCCATTTCCGCCAGGATGGCCAGCTCCCGGGATTTTGTTTTTAGTTCTTCCTCGGTACGTTTTCGGTTGGAGATATCCCGAAGGATCAGCAATTTTCCCGCATCCATTCCCCTGCCATCGACCAGCAGGGAAACTCGCAGCTCCAGCCATTCGTTCAAATCCGGTCGGAGCTGGATCTCCAACTGGCTTACGTCTTTTTCAAGGTAATTGCTCAGGGTGGGCGCCTGGATGCCGATCGGGCTGCCGATCACTTCCCCCGATGTCAGTCCCAGCATGCGCCCCGCTGCCGGGTTCACATCCACGATCCGGTTGTGCATATCCAGAACAACCAACCCATCCTCCAGGTCCTCAAAGATCTTGTTGCGGGCTACGGGCACCACATCCAACAGCTCGTAGCGATATAGCCCCAGAGCATAAAGCAGACCGGTAATTGTAAACATGATCGGGGTGAGATCGAATCCGCGTAGCGGGCTGAATCCCGAGATATACAGCAGATTGGCAATCCAGGGCAGTGGAATACCCATCAGGATCACGTGCGCTTGTTTGCGGTAGATCTTCTGCTGGCGGATGGCTTCCATGACCAGGAGCAGGGTTGCAAATACAAGAAGCACATAGGAATATACGTTGAGGACCCAGAACCAGAGCCCGTGATAATAGACATACAGCACCTGGTTGGCAGCCGGGTTGGGCATCACCGCCGTCCAGATCAGATGATGGTATTCGTTGGTCATCACCAGCAGGATGGAAATGACCGGCACACCCCAAAGCAGCAGTGTTCTTCGGCTGGTGAGATACTTATCGCGGTCGGTAAATTGCAGGGCGAAGATGAAAAATAATACCGGCACCGAACAGGAGCCTATATAGGCAATTTTGGACCAAAACACATCTCCTGAAAGTGTGGTGGAGGAGATCTCCATCCCCGAGCAGAACGTCCAGATCACAAACGCCAGCATCAAACCGAAGAGCGTGAGCGCGCCTTTCATGCGCCTGCGCGGCCACATCAGCACCGCCGAGAAGATATTCAGCCCGGTGCAGAGGAAAAAGACGAAGGAGATAAAGGCAAAATCGTACATTCTCAAAGATAATTGTCGCCCGCGGGGAAATCGGGCAGGGAAATGAAGATCATTTTTATTATTCTACACAATAACCTCCCCAAAATTGCCTGTTTCAAGCGCTTTACAGTTTTGATAACAAAAAAGCAGCCGGGGTGCCGGCTGCCTAGATTGCTTACCTTTGGTGTAGATTCAACTGGCTTGTTCGCCCAGGTACACCTGGATGCCCATCTGGGAAATCTGGTCGAGCTGTGCCTCCAGCCAGTCGATGTGAACTTCTTCATCCTTGAGGATGGATTCGAAGAGCTCGCGGCTGCCGTTATCGCCCACCTCGACGCACACTTTGATGCACTCATTGTAGGTCTTCACCGCCCCATCTTCAGCAGCGTGGTCATTTTCCAGCTGGGATTTCACGTCGGCGCCAATATGTATGGAATTTAACTTCGAAACAATAGGGACCCCTTCCAGGAAGATGATCCGATCGATCAATCGTTCGGCATGCTTCATCTCATCGATCGCGCGATGCTCGATGGCATCGTGCAGCTCCTCATAGCCCCAATTGGCACACAACGCGGCATGCACCATGTATTGATCCACCGCGGTGAGCTCGTCGGCCAACTGTTCGTTCAATTTCTCAATGACAATCGGTTTGCCTTTCATATCCATCTCCTTTTATTTTGTTATCGTTCTCCATCCATCTCTTCGTAGAATCGGATGGTCTCATTCCGCTGCTGGATGATCGCCTGCACAACCTCGAGAATGGAAATGACCCCCAGCACCTTATCGCCCTCCGCAACCGGTAAATGCCGCACTGCCTTTAGGCTCATCATTTCCAAGGCCTCCTCCACACCTTGGTCCGGATGCATCAGGAATAATTCGGTGGACATGATCTCGCGCACCTGGGTTTCCTTCGATGCGCGGTCCTTGAGGATGATCTTGCGGGCATAGTCCCGCTCGGTCATTACTCCCACCAGTTTTTCCCCTTCCATCACCAACACCGCGCCGATATTCTCCCGGGCCATTAATTCCAGTGCCTGATACACTGTGGAATCCGGGCGAACATAACAAACCTGGTTGGTGTGATTTTTCAGAAGATCGCGGATGGTGACCATACAGAACCTCTATGAACTATTATACGCATTCCATGCTCATAATTTCAACTCATTCAGGTTACGCCTGGTTCACCGCCAGGGTGTGAAGAATTGCAATGACATGGCTATCGCGTTGAAAAGTTTGTTCAGGTAAGGTACGCCCTCCGGGAAAAGAAGGGGGTCATCAGGCTGCGAAACGATCGTGTACACATCCCCATTTGAAAGAACGATATAGGCATTACGCGATCTCCATGGGCCAGCCAGGTTGGTATAAACCACAGCAGGCGCCCCCCCGATGGTCATATCTACGACCGATGATGGATCATAATAACCTTCCGGAAGCTGCGCAAGATAATCGCGGGGGGTCATCCCATTGGCGATCCCAAAAGTTCCCACGGCAAGGTTCGTTTGGACGTCCGGGAAATCCTGTACGCTTCCCAGAATGGGTCCGCCGATGATCCTGCCTGGGAAGGTCGGATCCTCGTGGAATTCGGCAGGATACACCATGCAATACCCGTCGGCTAGTCGGATCAATCCGGCTTCACCTTCCCCCGGTTGTGGGCAGACCTGGGTTGAAGAGGTATAGCCCAATTCCTTCTGGGGTTCAAAAAAGACCATAGAATTGATCACTGTATTCCAGACAGTATTTCCCTCGGCTGCAAGCAGGGGATCGCTGAATTCCGGCTCTGGAGAGAGGTTGATCGTGTATCGCGCATACGGACTGACCACGAATGCGCCAAGCTGGGAACCATAGGAGGGGAGGTTACGAACACGGACAGCCGGTATGCCACCGATGGTGATCTGCTCACTCGGCAAAGACATCCCTGGCGCGAACCGTTCCTGCCAGGTTGCCGCATAGGCTTGCGAATCCATCCCTTCAGGCGGGCCATTCCTATTAATAGTTATCCCCGCATTGAAAAAACCCTCCTGCTGCTTGGGCGCTGGGGTGATCACCTGTGGACCGATGATATTCAACAGCGGCAGTGCGGGTACCCCCATCCCGGGCGTCACGCTGAATCCGTCCGGATAAAGCAGGCAGTATCCGTCATCGCGGTTGACATAAAGTTGCGTTCCCTGGGTGGGTTGCGGACAGGCAGCCAGGGGATCGCCGGTGGGGGTACTCTCCAATATCGGGATCGATGTGGCAGCCAATGTTGCGGATTGCTGTACTGCCGTACGCGAAGTCAGGCTGCAACCCAAAAGAATGAATATCGATCCGCCGAGGACTAAGCTTTTCTTGATTTGAATCATCATCTCTCCAAATGAATTTCCTTTAGCGAAATACCTTGGGAGCTGGCAGGGAGATGGGGTAAGAATTAGAAGAACGGGCCTGGGGAGGGAGCGATGAAATATGCGATGAGGATAAAATGTGCCAGGCAGCCAAGGATCACGAAAATATGCCAGATCTCGTGGAACCCGAACACCCGTGGGAAGAAATTAGGTTTTTTGGTGATATACACGACCGCACCGACCGAGAAAAGCACTCCCCCCAGCACCAGCCAGGTGATCGCTCCCGCAGGCATGTTGGTGATGATCTGACCAAATCCGATCACTGCCAGCCAGCCCATCACCAGGTAGATCCCGGCTGTCACCCAGCGTGGGGCGTTGATAACAAAAAGCTTGACAATGATGCCCGCAATCGCCAGCGCCCAAATAGTAGCCAGGATGCCCCAGCGCCAGGCTCCTTCAAAGTAGTAAAAACAGATCGGTGTGTAGGTGCCCGCGATCAACAGGTAGATGGCGGTATGGTCGAACTTTCGCAACCGCTGCATGACGGTGGGACCACCTTTGACCAGGTGATATATGGAAGAGGCAGTGAACATCATGATCAGGCTTAGACCATAGATCAGCAGTACTGTCATCAGCACAAGGTTGGTTCGGCTCAAGTAAAGAAGTAACCCAAGCCCGATCACAGCAGCAATCGCAGCCCCCATGTGGGTAAAACCGTTGACTGGCTCTCGAAAATATTTTGACATGACTGCCTCAGTACAATTCCATTCTACCAGTGATGCGGTTGGGGGATCTTCGTGAATGATTTTCTAAACTATTTTTAATGATTCCGGTTCGGGAAGGCGGTCATAATCATGGTCTAAATAATTTTTGACAAACCCCAGTATAGGGGTCATATCATCCGAAATAATTTTTTTCCTGTTTGTTAGTTTTGGATTTCACCATATAATTAATTAAGGGAAAACATATGAGCCGGCTGCTCGGGTGGATTCAGCAGTGGGTGGAATACATCACCATCGGATTCTTCCTTGGTGGGTGTTTTCTACGTACATCGATCCAATATGCCGATGATCCAAATTTACGCCTTGCCCAGGGTGTTCTTCTCGCCTGGTTGATCATCCTGATCGCGGAACCTTCCATATCCCGAAAATGGAAGCCGTTTTTTTATGTGTACCTGGCTATTCAATCCGCGCTCATTTTTTGGTTGATCTTTTCCTTTACCGATAACGATTTCACCGCAGTCCTGTATGCAGGGTTGGCTATGCAGATCATGATGCGTTTGCCGCCCAGAACCGGGATCTGCATCATCGCGCTTTTCACCCCGTTGATCATCCTTGGTTTTTCCCCGTATTACGAAATCGAGGAGATCATTCCGTTGGCGGTGATCTACACTGCGGCAAATGCGCTGCTTGGAGCATGCGCGTATAGCGTGCGGCAGGCGAATGAGGAGCAGGAAAAGGAAAACCGCCTTTTCGCGGAATTGCAGGATGCCAATCTGGAATTGGAGGAATCCGCCCGCCAGGTGGAAAGGCTATCGATTGCGCGGGAACGCAGCCGGCTGGCGCTTGAGCTCCACGATTCGGTGACCCAGACTATTTTCAGCATGACCCTCACCACCCGCGCGGCTTTCATCCTGCTGGAGAAGGATCCTCCCCGGGTGCAAAACCAGCTGGAGCACCTCGACCAGCTTGTAAGAAGCGCGTTGGAGGAGCTGAAAAAGCTCGTTCAGGAATTGAGGCCCAATCCCCAGAGTCAGGGGAGCCTGGTAAGGCTTCTCCGCGAGCATGCGGAGCGGTTGGAAGAAGAAGGCTTAACCGTGATAGTACAGATCCAGGGGGAAGAGGATCTCGCCTCCGGTGAGGCGCAGTGCCTTTTCAGGATTGTTCAGGAAAGCCTGAATAATGTGATCAAACACGCCCATACGGATAAAGCCTGGGTGGAGCTGAATTTCAACCCTCCAGCGATTTTAGAGATCCGCGATGAGGGACCTGGTTTTAATGTTTCCAGGCAAAAAACAGGCGTCGGCTTATCGGGGATGAAGGAAAGAGCGGCTGAGTTCGGCTGGCGTCTTGAGATCGTAAGCCGGCCCGGCCAGGGAACCCGCATTCTGGTGAAGCAAAGCAGGCAAGAGAAAGGATCCGCCAATGGATAACGCAGCGAAAATCCGGGTTTTGATCGTTGATGATCACCAGATCGTCCGCCAGGGGTTGCGGAATTTTCTGGAGCTCAACGAGGATATCAGCGTGGTGGGCGAGGCGGGTGATGGTATTTCTGCGCAAACCGCCGCGGGTGAACTGAATCCGGATGTCATTTTGATGGATCTCGTCATGCCGCGTATGGATGGGATCACCGCCACAGCCGGGATCAAGCAAGCGCATCCTTCCATTAAAATTATCGCGCTGACAAGCTTCACCGAGGATGACAAAGTCATCCCTGCCATCCAGGCGGGTGCTTCCAGTTACCTTCTTAAAGATGTGACCCCGGATGAGCTTGTGGAAGCGATCAGAGCGGCGGCTAAAGGAGAAGCCCGTCTGCATCCGGATGTCACCCGCAAGCTGATGGAGCAGGTCTCCCGCCCGGCCCCCCCGAAAAGCGAAGGGTTGCCGGCTGAGATCACCAGCCGCGAGATGGATGTGATCCGCCTCGTCGCCATGGGCCGATCGAATAAAGAGATCGCCGCCGAACTGGTCATCAGCGAGAAAACAGTGAAGACCCACATGAGCAACATCCTCTCGAAGCTGGGGCTGGAGGACCGCACTCAGCTCGCGATTTACGCCATCAAATACAACCTGGTGGACCGGGGATAAGATGGCGCAAGGTATGGAAAAAACCACGAGCGTGGAATCAGCCGCCGCACGCAGAAAGCCCGCTGCTGTCAGCGTCATCGCGATCTACTTTTTCTTCCTTTCGGTGGTCGCTCGGACTTTTACCGAGGTGCGCGATGAGGCATCCGTGCAACCTGTTCTCATCGGGTTGGTATTTTTTCTCATCCTTATGACGCTTGTGATCTGGGTGGTCAGGCTGCCGGTGTGGTTGATCCACCTCTTCCTGGTATTCCAGATGGTCTTAACCGTTATAATGCAAAACTTCACTCCTCTTGATGATTTTGAAAACCTGTTGTTCGTCCTCATCAGTTTCCAGGTGGGTCTGATCTTCCAGGGAAAGACCCTGGCTGCCTGGATCACTGTTCTGATCCCTGTCACGTGCATCTCCCTGACGTATTCTATGGGTGGTTTGGAAGGATTGAGCAAGTCGTTCATGAATATAGCCGGCGAAGTGGCGATTTTTGCCTATTTCATTGCTGTCAGGGAAATCGAAGCGGCAAAAGAACGGCGCAGAAAATCGGTAAATGAATTGAAAGAGATCCATGCCCGCCTGGAGGAATATGCCCGCCAGGTGGATGAACTGGCTGCTCTCGAGGAGCGGAACCGCCTTGCCCGCGAGCTACATGATTCGGTCTCACAAACTCTTTTCAGTATTTCACTCAATATCCGCACTGCCCAGATTTTGTTCCGAAAAGACCCTTCCCTTGTCAAAGGTCCACTCGAAGCATTGCGCAACCTGACCGAAAGCGCCCTGGAGGAGATTCGCAGTCTGATCACCCAGATGCGCCCGCAGACAAAATGATCCGCTGACCCTTTTGAACCCCTAACCCTTCGCATACATCTCAAGACCTAGAACGATTCCTCCCCGGGACGGAGTCATAAATCCGTCCTTTTACCTCCTTGCATTTCCCTCCCCCGCCCGATGCCACCGATGCGCTGAAGACTTATTATGACGATGAAAATAAATTCAGGAGAAGGAAAGATGGAGGAAAAAGAAATGAACAAAATGAACGGCACAAACAACAGCAGCGTCGTTTTCCGGGCGACCTTCATGATGATTGCCGCAGCCGTATGCGATCAACTGCAAAAAGCGGGCATCCCGGCCAACCTGTGCGATATCAACGACAACTACTGCGTTTGCGTCCCCGAAGGATACGCACCCGATTCCCGCAGGCTTCTAACGCCTGAACCGCGCAGGGGCGAAATTCTCTTCGCTTTCAACCGCAACCAGGCTTGATCCAAAAAATCGGAAAACCCGGAGAGATTCGGATGATCCCCTCGAAAACACCCGCCAACCGGCTGCGCATCCTGATCGTGGATGATGTTCCCCAGGTCCTCGCCGACCTGGGGCTGCTTCTTGACCTCGATCCGCAGTTCGAAGTGGTTGGCAGTGCGATGAATGGGCTGGATGCCATCCAAAAAGCAGAATCATTGCGGCCTGAACTGATCCTAATGGACCTGGAAATGCCTGTCATGGACGGGTTTTCCGCCGCACGGATCATCAAATTCAAGAATCCTGACTCCAAAATAGCTGCGCTTAGTATTCACTCTCAGTCTATTGACCGCGAACGCGCCCTAGAAGCCGGTTTTGATCTATTCATTGAAAAAGGCACCCCTCTGGATGGGGTGCTTAAATCATTTCTATAAAAGGAGAAATTGATATGGATACCAAAGTTGTTACAAGAAGGTACGACCTGGATTGGATCAGGGTCATTTCTATCCTTTCCGTTTTCGTCTACCACTGCTGCAGGGCGTTCAACACCGACCCCTGGCACATCAAAGATCCGATCACTTCATTATCAATATCGCGGTTCAACTGGTTCATGGATCTATGGATCATGCCGCTGATCTTTGTGGTCTCTGGTGCGGCAGTCTACCTGAGCCTGCAGCAGCCCACCTGGCGTGCTGCCGGAAAATTTCTGAAGGATAAGATTATGCGTCTGCTCATCCCGCTGCTGGTTGCGGATTTCACTCATATTGCCCTCCAGGTTTACATCGAGCGGCTCACCCACGGGGATTTTACCGGCACGTTCTGGCAGTTCATCCCGCACTATTTTGATGGATGGTATGGCATGGGTGGTAACTTTGGCTGGATCGGACTTCATCTCTGGTATGTAGTTGTTCTGCTTTTCTTCAGCATTATCTTCATGCCTTTATTCTTCCTGCTGAAAACCAAACGGGTTGGCAGGATCATGGAAAAGGTCGGAAATTTCTTCGCCCTGCCAGCATTGATCTATGTGCTCGTCCTCCTGATCTCCACCGTTTGGGGATGGACGGAACCCGCCGCCAGGTTTATGGATGACGCCTTCAACTGGGGGCTGGGGATCTACGCCACTTTCTTTATCTTCGGCTTCTTCATGATGGGTAGTGAAAAGCTTCAGTCCAGCATCCGGAAATTACGCTGGGTTTCTCTAGCCCTGGCTGTGGGTCTCGTTGCCTGGTATATGCCCACGGGCGAACACGATGACCTGGCTGCCTGGGCGCTCATCCTGGCCGGCCTGGGCATGGGCATGACCTACCTGAACTTCAAGAATCCTTTCCTGTCTTACGCCAATGAAGCTGTTCTGCCCTTCTACATCCTGCATCAATCCGTGATCGTGGCTGTGGATTACTTCATCATCCAGCTGCCAATCTCCCTGTGGCTGAAGGTGCCGATTGTGATGATCCTCTCGTTCTCGATCATCATGGTGATCTACGAATTCCTCGTGCGGCGAAACAACTTCCTGCGCATCTGTTTTGGGATGAAAGCGGTACGAAAGGAGAGCAAGCAGCAAGCTCCTTTGGATCAAGCGGTCCCCTCTCAGTCGTAACCGGATTAGACCAAAAAGAGGTATCCACCTGGATACCTCTTTTTCGATCCTTTACATTTCATGAATAATTTCCATGAAGGTGACCCACAGGCAGCCCGGGGGATACGCGGGCTTTATCCCATTTATTCCTCCCTATTCACCCAGGAGTCCCCGCCCTACTATCAGCCGCTTTGTTTGACCTTCTTCATTTGCCGCCAGGACATGATCACACCGATGATCATCGGGATGAGAAATGCGGCCATGCAGACCAATGAATAGGTTTCCAGTCCGATGTTGGGTATGTTATACGCCAGAACACACACAGCGATGAAGATCAATCCGGTAGCCAGCAGCCACTTACCGGAATAAGTATTCGTTTTATACCAGGTTCTGGGATCATCCAGTGTATCCCGGACGCGGAAACCGTAGAGTGAGTTCGGGGCGATCCTCCCGAGGATCAGAGGGATCGATATCGCCACCAGGATCACACCACTTATCAAAAACATCACCAACAACTCTTCCATCGGAAAAATGGTTCCTTTTTAAACATGTTTTCAAAGATTTTGACATAACCTCCCGTATAAAGCAATGATGGGTCAAGGTTTTTCACTTTTTCAATGCCCGAGGGATATAATTCACCCTTTCTGAAAGGTAACATTGGATCCTTCTTCGCACCCCATTTCCGACCCCGCCCCAAGCACTGCCAGCCGAAAATGGATGGTTTTTCTTGCCGTGGGGTTGGGTACTTTCATGTCTGCCCTAGATGGCAGCGTGGTCAACGTTACCCTGCCGCTGGTACGGGATTACTTCAATAGCGATGTTGCCGCCGTGGAATGGGTGGTGACCATCTACCTGCTCATTGTCAGCAGCCTGCTGCTCTCCTTTGGCCGCCTGGGGGATATGCGCGGACACAAGCGCGTTTACGTCGCCGGGTTTGCCATTTTTGTGACGGCATCGGCTTTATGCGGAATGGCAGTTTCGGTTCCCATGCTGGTCGGATCCCGCGCGCTGCAGGCGATCGGGGCTGCCATGTTGTTTGCCAACGCTCCAGCCATTCTCACCCGCACTTTCCCAGCCAGCCAGCGGGGACAGGTGCTCGGCCTGCAGGGGATGATGACCTATTTGGGCTCCACTGTAGGACCCTTGCTCGGAGGCTGGCTGGCGCAGTCATTTTCCTGGCGATCGGTGTATTACATAAACCTGCCTGTCGGGGTCATCGCCTGTGTGATCAGCGCCATTTTCATCTGGGATGATCGCCGCATTCCCCTGGCGGAGGAGCAGTTCGATATCCCTGGAGCGGTCACCTTTGCCGCAGGGCTAATTTTCCTCCTGCTGGGGTTGAACCAGGGACATGCCTGGGGCTGGGTTTCATTCCCCACCCTGGCCTGCCTGGCTGCCAGTATCGCTCTCCTGATTTTCTTTATCCGCATCGAGCGGCGTTCCCATTCGCCCATGCTGGATCTGACCCTTTTCCACAGCCGGATATTCACCGCCAGCACCGCCAGCGCCACCCTGAACTACATTTCAATTTACAGCATCATTTTCCTGATGCCCTTCTACCTGTTGCAGGGGCGCGGATTCTCCCCCGCCCAGGCAGGGTTAATGCTCACTGCCCAGCCGCTGGTGATGGTCATCACCGCGCCGGTGAGCGGCTGGCTCTCAGACCGCATCGGCTCAAGGATCCTCTCCACCCTGGGGATGGGCATTCTTGCTTTCGGTCTGATCCTGCTTTCCAGGCTTGGTCCGGCCACGCCTCCTCCGGTGATCATTCTCAGCCTGGCGGTCTGTGGCCTGGGGACGGGCATGTTCGTATCCCCCAATAACAGCGCCCTGCTGGGCAGTGCTCCCCGTGGACGTCAGGGAATTGCCTCGGCAGTGTTGGCGGAAGCTCGCAATGTGGGTATGGTTATCGGGGTGGGGATCGCCGGTGCTGTGTTTTCCAGCGCGCTCTCCGTTTTAGGAGAGAATATGGTCGCCGAAGCCGTTCACTACGGGTTCCTTGTAGCAGCCGGGGTTGCCCTGGTTGGGATGTTCGTCTCTTCATCCCGGGGGAATCCCGCGGCAAAGGTGGCTGAAAAACCTGTTTGAGGGGTTCCAGCTTCTACATAAAAAAAGAACCCGGGAATCCGGGTTCTTTTTTTCGTAGATAGGGAAACTATGCTTTGGAAAGCTTGCGCTGCTGAAGAGATCTCACAATCGCTACGATTCCAAAAATGAAGGCGAATAGCGCGGAAACCCAAACATAGGCGATCCCGACACCGGGCATGTAGTAGTTGCCCACCAGCACGAAGCCAAGGATCAAGCCCAGCGCGCCGAGTAGACCCGCACCCCAACCGCCGCCTTTAAAGGCCATGACGATCAGGATGATGCCATACATGATACCGTAAATGCCAAGTACGAGGACCGCAATCTTGGGCAGGGCAACGGCGGATAAGATCGGATTGGTGATCACATAACCCCCAGCCCAGATACCGATGATGCCCATGAAGAGCTTCCAGCCCCACATGGAGTGGTCAACGAACATGTAGACCAGTTCGAAGATACCGCTCACGAACCAGTAGAAACCGATGAAGTATACGACGAGCATGTATACCTGAACCCGAACACCCAGGCCGCCCCAAAGCAGGAGCCCGCCGAGGATCACGCCCGCGATCCCACCTATGAGGGTGAGCCACCAGGGGCGCTGCCGAACCTGAACATCTGTTGCTGTTGCCATTTCTTTCTTCTCCTTTTGAAATTTGAATGAGGAATAAACCTCAAAAATAGAACCCCGAAAATCCATCTTCGGTTTACCTTCTTATTTTACTTTAATCTTGTAGCATTTTCAACCCTCATTTTGTTGAATTCTGAAAGAAATCTTATTCTACGAGTCGATTATTTTCAGCGCGGAATTGGAGGTGGCACGCGCCGAGGAAAATAATTCCAGTTATACTTATTTCAAAGGTAAAGTTGGATTCCGTTCCCCCAAAAGCCCCTCTGCTCAGTCCCGTCATGCGCTGGTTCATGCTGGCCATGGTTCTGGCTAACATCGCCGGGTCGATGGTGCCGCTGCTCATGCCCATCTACCTCACCGAACAGGGTGCCAGCGTAGGTCAGGTGGGGCTGGTATTCACAATTACTTCCATCGTTATTTTGTTTTTGCAGATCATCGGCGGCTGGGTCTCGGATTCCATCGGCCGGCTGCGTGCCATCGCCATCGGAAGCATTGGCGGCATAATTGGATATGTCGCGATCATCATCGCCCCCACCTGGCAATGGATGATCGTGGCACTGGCAATTTACCAGATCCCCTTTGCCCTGGTGGGACCCAGCTTTAATGCCTTCATCGCTGAAAATTCCACCGTAGATAACCGCGGAAAGGTTTATGGCATAACCGGGACCATCTACCAGGTGACCGGGGTGGTCGGTCCGCCGCTGGGGGGTTTGCTCGCGGGACAGTATGGCTTCAAACCCATGCTCTTTGTAGCCGGCTGCCTTTATTCCCTCGCTGCCGGTCTGCGCATCTGGATGGCCACCACCATGCATTCCCCAGAGGAAAAACGCAGCCAGCCCATGTCGATGAAATCATTCAAGAGTGGTATGACCACGGTTTTCGCTCTGCTATTTGGAGGGGGAGTAATCACCTGGATCTTTATCACGGATGGGATCAACGATATCGCCAACCAGCTCACCAACAACCTGCAACCGCTTTACCTGCAGCAGGTGGCCGGGATCACCGTGGAGCAGATCGGCCTGCTGGGTGCGATCTTCTCCATCGCCATGATGACGGTTCCCATGGTTTCAGGCAGGCTCTCGGACCGCTACGGGGAACGCGTGCCCATTTTCTTCGGCTTTCTTACGATATTCGCCGCCTTGCTGGTATTTCTTTCCTCCCGCAATTTCCTGGGCTTCGCGGTCGTTTGGGCAGTCTTCGGGCTGGGCGTGGGGCTTCTGGGCCCTGCCTACCAGGCGTTGATCTCAAAGGTTGTACCCGCACGGATGCTGGGTACCTTCTCAGGTATTTTCTATAGCAGTGTTGGGTTCATCTCCCTGGCAGCTCCCTGGCTGGGCGCCAAGATGTGGGAAAACTGGGGACCCAAGTCGCCTTTCATCGCCACGGCGGTCGCCACAGCCGTAGTGTTGCCCATCATTTGGATCAAGTTCAAACTTCCAGATAAATCTGAAAAGCTATTGGAAGAATCGACTCCCGCGTGATCCAAGATTCATTCTTGCTGCAAATCCGAATTTAATCGCTCTAATTTGTTATGTCCGCGGACTACCCGCACCCGGTCAAATATCGCCAACAGCATCACTATCGCGTTTATGTTGTAGAGGATCGCAAAGATCTTCGCCAGAGGTGTCGTGGGTACAAAATCGCCATACCCGATCGTTGCGGCGCTGATCACGCAAAAATAGATCGCATCGAGATAGCTCCATCCCTCCAGGAAATGAAAAATGAGCATTCCTGCCAGGAGCATCGCCCCCGCCCAGTAGAAAACCGGACGGGAATCAGGATCTTGTAGTACATCGAAAAGAAATAATTTTATGAGTGGCTGCTGATTTTTGAGCCTTCCAACATCGTGCTTTATCGTTCCGGTTTCTGCTTTAGGCATGGCTACTCCTTCTGATCTTTGAAATTAAATCGTAGGGTTCTGAGTTTTTCTATTCAATTACGTAAGTATTCGATACGCTTTCTTTAAGATTCCGCCTTCGAGAAATGTTTCCATCTCCTGCCATGAATCCACCCTGAGCCGCACCTTAAATTCAATACGATCACTCCCCTCTCCCTCGGCGGTTACAGTCAACAGGCTGCCAGGTTCCAAACCGGAAATAGGCGGAATGGAGAAATTCTCTTCCCCCATTAAACGAAGGAATTGAACCCCCTGCCCTTCCAGAAATTGCAGCGGCAGTACCCCCATACCCGCCAGGTTGGCGCGGTGAATTCGCTCAAAGGATTCGGCAATGACCGCCCGCACCCCCAGCAGCAGCACACCCTTGGCCGCCCAGTCGCGGGAGGAACCTGTTCCATACTCCTTACCGGCGAGAATGACCAGTGGTACTCCTTCCCTGCGGTAAAGCAAGGCGGCGTCATAAATATCCATCTGGGTTTCATCTGGAAGATGAATCGTCTTTCCACCTTCTACTCCCTGGACTAATTGATTTTTCAAGCGGATATTGGCCAAGGTTCCGCGAGCCATCACCTCATCATTTCCCCGGCGGGATCCATAAGAATTGAAATCGGCAGGTTGAACTCCCCTGGTTTGCAGGTAGCGTCCCGCGGGGCTGGTAGGCTGGATCGCCCCAGCAGGGGAGATGTGATCGGTGGAGATCCCATCGCCAAATACCGCCAGGGCACGCGCGCCGTGAATTCCCGCGTTCCAATCCACTCCTGGGAGTATAGCAAAAGGTGGCTCTTTCAAGTAATCGGATAAGGGGTCCCAATCGTAAATCAAACCCTCTTCACCTTTCAGCGCTTGCCACTCCCGGCTGCCATTTTGCCCGGCAAGCCTGTTGCGATGGAAGGCTTCTTCAGTCACGAACTCAGCGGTCAGCGCATGGATTTCCGCCTCACCTGGCCAAAGCTGGTCAAGAGTGACCGGTTTTCCCATCTTATCCATGCCCAGCGGATCGTGGGTGAGGTCAATATCCATCCTGCCCGCCAGGGCATAGGCCACGACCAGCGGGGGAGAGGCCAGATAGTTTGCCCGCACCAGAGGCTGCACTCGTCCTTCGAAATTGCGATTGCCCGAAAGCACGGCGGCAGCCACCAGTTTGGATTCATCAAGCGCCTGGCTTATGGCTGGATCGAACGGACCGGAATTTCCGATGCAGGTCATGCAGCCATACCCGGCCAGGGTGAACCCCAAAGTCTCCAGTTTTTCCAACAGACCGGCTCGGGCGAGATAGTCAGAAACCACCCGCGACCCCGGCGAAAGGCTCGCCTTGACATACACAGGCAGGCGCATCCCCCGCGCCAGCGCGTTCCGTGCCAGCAAACCAGCCGCGATCATCACATACGGGTTGGAGGTGTTGGTGCAGGAGGTAATGGCTGCCAGTACCACAGCACCCTGACGTAGTTCCACTTTCTTCCCATCCAGTTCGACCGATATTGTTTCCTCAATTTTCTCCTGGTTCAGCCCATACCCACCCTCAAGCACCGGTTTGCCAATTTTGGAAAGAAAATCCTGTTTGGCATCAGAAAGCGCCACCCGGTTTTCTGGTTTCTTTGGACCAGCGATCGAAGGAACGATCAAATCCAGGCTCACTTCCAGAATCTGGCTGAAATACGGTTCCGGAAAATCGCTGGAGTGGAGAAGCCCCTGTGCTCGGAAATAGGAATCCACGAGGTGCACAGTGCTCTCTTCCCTGCCCGTCAGCCGCAGGTAATCCAAAGTTTTTTGATCGACCGGAAAATAACTGGTGGTGGCGCCATACTCCGGTGCCATGTTCGCGATCATAGCCCGCTCCGGCACGCCCAACTTCTCCAGCGCCGGTCCGGTGAACTCGATGAATTTATCCACCACCCCCAGGGCGCGCAGCTTTTGGACGATCGTGAGCGTCAGATCGGTGGGGGTCGTGCCCTGAGGAAGGCTTCCGGTGAGCCGCACACCCACAACCTCCGGAATCGGCAGCTCTAACGGGTTGCCAAGGCAGGCAGCAATGGCTTCGATCCCGCCCACACCCCAACCCAGCACACCCAACCCGTTGATCATGGTTGTGTGCGAATCGGTGCCGATGACCATATCCGGTACGGCCAACGGAAGGCCTTCATTTTCCTGCAGCCAAACCACCGGCGAGAGCGCCTCCAGATTGACCTGGTGGACGATGCCAGTGCCTGGCGGGATAAGCCGAAAATGCTGAAAGGCTTGCTGCGCCCAGTGTAAGAATTGATAGCGCTCGCGGTTGCGCTGGAATTCAAGCTCCAGGTTCTTTTGAAACGCTTCCGGGATACCGGTGTAATTTACCTGAACTGAATGGTCCACCACCAGGTCCAGAGGGATGAGCGGGTTGACCCTGGCCGGGTCGCCCCCCGCCCGGGCAACCGCTGCCCGCAGGGAAGCCAGATCGTTGAGCACTGGCACGCCGGTGAGGTCTTGCATCACCACGCGCTGGGGAAAGATTGCAATCGTCCCCAGCTCCTTTTTCCCTGGAGCCCAACCGCTCAGCTTCGCCAGATCACCTTCTGAAGGTTTTCCTTCTCCACACTGGCGCAGCAGCATCTCCAGCAGCAGGCGGATCGAAAAGGGCAGGCTGGCAAGATCGATCCTTTTTTCCTCTGCAAGCGCAGGCAGGCTGTAATAAGCAATCGGTTTCCCATCCAGATTAATGTATCGAGTCGTTTTATGTGGGTCAGCCATGGGGTTATTTCTCCATATGCTCAAGGATAACGCGGGCAAATTCCCGGGTCCCAACCCGCATGGCTCCGGGCATCATATCCGCAAAGTCCGGCGTCACCCTGTGGGATCGAATGGCGCCTTCCACCCCGGCCAGGACCATGTCGGCGGCTTCGCCCCAGCCCAGGTAGCGCAGCATCATCTCGCCCGAGAGGATCAGCGAACAGGGGTTGGCTGAATCCTTCCCGGCGATATTCGGGGCGGTACCATGCGTGGCTTCAAACACCGCGGCGCCGGTCTCATAATTGATATTCGCCCCAGGGGCGATCCCCAGGCCGCCCACCTGGGCGGCGAGTGCATCGCTGATGTAATCTCCGTTCAAATTGGTGCATACGATGACATCAAATTCGCCTGGGGTAAGCAGCACTTGCGCCAGGGCGGCATCCACGATCATATCGTTTATCAGGAGCTTTCCCGGGGCAGGCGTCCCGAAGGATACCACCTGACCGAACTCTGACCGCGCCGTTTCATATCCCCAGGTCATGAATCCCCCCTCGGTGAACTTCATGATATTGCCCTTGTGAAGCAGGGTCACCCGGGAACGATTATTGATGAGTGCCCAACGAATGGCAGCGCGGACGATCCGTTCAGAGCCATCCCGCGAGATGGGCTTGATCCCAATGGCAGAGCTCTCCGGAAAACGGATCTTCTTATATTCATCCGGGAAGGACTGCTGAAGGAATTCCATTAGAATCTTGTTTTCAGATGATTGCGCCTGGAACTCCACACCCGCATAGACATCCTCCGTGTTTTCACGGAAAACGACCATGTTCACCCGCTCGGGGTTGCGAACAGGCGAAGGAACACCCTCGAACCAGCGCACCGGGCGCACACAGGCGTAAAGATCCAACATTTTTCGCAAGGCAACGTTCAGACTGCGCCCGCCCACCGCCACGGCCGTGGATAGCGGACCCTTGATGGCCACTTTTGCAGCTTCGATCCGATCCAGTGTTTCCTCGGGCAGCCCCTTGCCAACCGCCTTTCTGGCTTTTTCCCCGGCCAGCACTTCTTGCCATTGGATCCTGCGCCTGCCCCCATATGCGTTTTTTACCGCGCCATCGAATACCGCCTGGGCGGCTGCCCATATCTCCGGCCCGATCCCATCCCCTTCGATATAAGGGATCAACGGCATATCCGGAACCTCGAGCCCATCCTGGCCCATCGTGATCAATCCATCTGACTTTGCCATTTGTTAGGATGCCCTCCCAGGTTTGAAGGTCTTCTTTTAAAAAGATTTTAAATTATCAGGCTTGACGGATTCGAATTTTAACACTATACTTGTACCATGTATAGGGACAATGTACCATTATACAGGACAGATGAATCGCCCGCGATGACCCATTCACTCGAACGGGCCATTTCCATCCTGGATTGCTTCACTGCCGACAAACCCGAACTTGGCGTACGCGAAATCGCCCGCCTCACCTCGCTTTCGCCCAGCACAGCCGGGCGGCTGATGGCGGCACTTAAGGACCTCAACGTTTTGAACCAAAACCCAGCTACCCGCGGCTACTCGCTGGGCGGCAAGGTGCTTGCTTGGGCTGGGGTGTATGGCGCCAGCCTGGATGTACGCACGGTGGCACTGCCCTTCATGCAGGAACTTCTCACGGCGACGCAGGAAACGGTCAGTCTGTATGTAATCGAAGGGGGCGAGCGCCTGTGCGTGGAGCGCCTGGAAAGCGCGCGCGCGATCCATTTCAGCGCCAGGGTGGGCCGAAGGCTGCCCATCACCGCCGGGGCTGCCGGCAAGGTGCTGCTGGCGTTTATGACTCTCTCCCGCCGCGAGGAGATCCTCAGCCGGGTGGATTGGACCCCCTTTACCGGTAACACAGTCACCGATCAGGTTGCTTTCCGCGCTGAATTGGATACGATCCGCCAGCGAGGATACGCAGTGAGCATGGGCGAATGGCAAAGCGATGCCGCCGGGGTGGCCGCGCCCATCCTCGGCGCAGGCTCTGAGATCCAGGCAGCGCTCACCATCTCCGGTCCCATCCAGCGCTACACGCCCGAAGTGATCGATGATTTCTCCGCCAGGATCCTGAAAGCTGCCCGAATCATCTCCAGCCAGATGGGCTATACCCGCTGAGTCAACCGAAGGGAAGAAAACATGGACCTCATCAAAGAGAAAATCAGTACCCGGCTCCCCGAAATTCGCGAACGGATGAACCGAATCAAACGCGAGTACAGCAACTTCAAGGTCTGCGATGTAACGGTGGATCAGATTTACAGCGGCATTCGCGGTGTGATGGTTCAGGTTTCGGACGTCTCATACGTTGACCCAGTAGAGGGCATCCGCCTGCGCGGCTACACCGTCCCCGAGGTGCTCAGACTGCTCCCCAAACAACCCGGGTCAAAATTGCCCATGGCGGGTGGGTTGTACTATCTGCTAATGGTGGATGAGCTGCCCACCTACGCTGAAGCCGCCGCGGTGGAAGCAGAATGGCAAAAACACGCCGGCGTGCCCGATTACGTCCTGAAGGTGATCCGCGCCATGCCCGCCGATACCCACCCAATGACGCTTTTCTCGCAGGGGATCCTGGCAATGCAGCGGGAATCGATCTTTGCCCAGGAGTATGCCCGCGGACTGGTAAAGAACGACTATTGGGAATCCTACCTGGAAGACGCCATCCGTCTCACGGCCAAATTGCCCTCCCTGGCTGCTTATATTTATAACCACCGCTATAACGGTGACAAATACATCCCCCCCGATCCGGGTTTGGATTGGAGCGCCAACTTCGCCCACATGATCGGTAAAAGCTCGGACGCGGACTACAAGGAGCTCTGCCGGTTGTTTTTCATCCTGCACTCCGACCACGAGGGCGCCAACGTCTCGGCCCACGCGAGTTGGCTGGTGGCTTCGGCGCTCTCGGATGTCTACCTGGCGTCATCCGCCGGGATGGATGGACTTGCCGGGCCGTTGCATGGGCTGGCCAACCAGGAATGTCTGCGCTGGCTGCTTGGCGTGCGCGAGTATTTTGGGTGCATCCCGGATCGGGAAGAGCTTAGCGGGTTTCTTGCCGGTCAGCTTGCCGCAGGCGCGGTCATCCCGGGTTATGGGCATGCCGTGCTGCGTATCACCGATCCCCGTTTCACTGCCCAGTTGGAATTTGCCAATGAGTATCTGCCTAATGATGAACTCATCACCCTGGTTAAATCCATCTACGAGGTGCTGCCTCCGCTGCTGACGCAGACCGGCAAAGTGAAGAACCCCTGGCCAAACGTGGATGCCATCAATGGTGCCCTGCAATATCACTTTGGCGTTACGCAATACGAGTTCTATACAGTGCTGTTTGGTGTCAGCCGCATCCTCGGGCTTTCCACCCACGCGGTTTGGGCACGGGCATTAAACCGACCGATCGAGCGTCCCAAATCCCTTACAACCGCCATCCTGGAGCAGATGATCCAGGGTACCCCAGCAGGGTGATATTACCCTTTTCTTACGGGATGGGGTACAATGACTGAAGGATGGCTGCATTGCGCCGCAACTTTAAGAACATCGCTGTAACCTTCCTTGTCGTAAAACTTCTTAAGGATAAGGGCTGCCCATGATCAATTATCCATTCTCATTCAATGAGGATCCACAGAACCCTATCACCGGCTCCCTCGAACTGGAAAATCCGCTCCCCTACCCGCAAGGCACACAGGGGAGCGCTCTTTTTCGCCCGGGTCGCATCCGCCTGGAGAGCGGCATCACCCTGGAACTGGTTCTCTACCATAATCGGGCAACCTCAGAGTTTATTTACCTGCACCGTTACCCTTTTGACCGCGAGCTGATGGACCTGCTGGGTGTGCCAGCTGATGCTCTGCAAGGCAGAAAGACCATCACGCTTCCAGGGCAGCTTTGCATGGGCGCGCGCCGCTCCCACCTGATCGGGTCGGCAGTAGATACCATTTTTCATGCCCCGCAGCTTCAGGAAGTTCTTTCCACCCGTAAGCAGCACAACATCGCCATTTTTCCCATTGCCAGGGAGGGATTGAAATACGGCGTCGCGGAATCCATCCATCACGCCCGCGGATATTATTGCGACGAAGTTCTTCTGGATGCGCATCATGTATTCGACAGCTCTGTACCTGTCTATAACCGCAAAGTGGAGTTGGGGATTTTTAAAGATAAGGACCTCGACCGCGTCCAGCACGAGAACATCACAGCTGCCTTCATCGCCGATAGCATCGCCTCCGGGCTTGTAATGCGCGAAGTCATTTCTCACATCCGCCAGCGCTTTGAAAATATCGAACACGTGGAAGTGGTCTCTCCCCTGGCAACAATCCGCGGTCTGTGCCGTGTGGCGGAAGCCAACCGCGAGGCCGGATCCAAGATCCGGGTGCATGTATTTGAGACCATCTTGAACGCGTTGCCCCCCGATTATTACTATTCGGCACATTATGCCGACCTGGATCTGCACATCCGCCCCGAGCTGGAGAAGGATTACCGTGCCTGGTGGGGTCTGGATGAACATGGGAATGAGGTTGCTGCCACTGCCTGCGCCGGTTATGGCTGGAGCGAGGTTTTTTATTCCCCCCGTAAGCAGGTGGAGATGATCAATGGAGAGCTGCGCGCTCGACACGATTTGACCATCGCCGATATCGTTTTGAGAAATCACCCGGATTAAAACAAAATCGGGTGGCTCGCCACCCGATTTTTTTATTTACTGCAGTGATTAGGCAGCTGGTGTTGCACTGTCATCGAAATAGTTATGTTCGACAACTGTCAGTTCCCAATTGCGGTTGCGGCGGATCTGCAGGACAGTACCGGCGATACCCACTGCCAGGAAAACGATCACCCACCAAACTGAGTCCTTAAGCACAAGGGCAAGTGCATTCTTGCCAAATGCTTCGGGTGGAAAACCGAAAGCTGAAAGGATGCCAAGAATGATCGCGCCAGCGCCGATGAAGGAGGTGGCAATGATGATCATGTACTTCTGGATATTCAGCACAACTGCAAGGACGGCGAAAACGACACCGAGTGCGAGTGCAACCAGGAAGGTCAGGATTGTCAGGTCAGCGCTGAAGAGACCCATGATCGCATATCCCAGGGCGTAACCGAAGGAACCGATGAAGAGTGCAACCCCGATGAACCAGAAGAAATAGGACAGCACGGCGAAAACGATTGCGACGATGAAACCGACCACCCAGCTTGTTACGGTTGCCAGGAAGGCAGTGCCGAAGATCGCGGTCATCGCCTGCGCGCCGATCATGAAACCGAAGAAAAAGCCAAAGATCGGCAGAAGGATCAGGAACCAGCGATAGCCATTCAGGACCATCGCAAGCCCGACCAGGACGACAATTAAAGCACCACACAGCAGTTGAAATGACATTTTTTCCTCCAGATTAGATTATGATTAAGATTATAACACATTCCCCGCCATGGAGTTATGGCACCGGGTTATTTCCACCCATTTTCTCCGTACCCCAGACTTGCATGAGTTTTGCGTAGAA